>Ga0154799_1020_pt13 | contig 9370 bp, 12 predicted proteins | sample Rifle2008BG16ft_FD_105807 | JGI IMG/M metagenome (GOLD analysis project Ga0154799, IMG submission 105807) | Bdellovibrionales bacterium RBG_16_40_8 | reverse complement strand
TGTTCTAGTGCCGAAAAAATAAACGCTAATTCTGCCGAAGGCGCTTATAAATTGGCGCTTAAGTATGAAAAAGATGAGCGATATGAAGAGGCTATAACTTATTTTTCTGAAGTTAAAAACAAATACCCCTACAGTCACTTTGCCGTTGATGCCAAACTTAAGATTGGCGACATAGAATTTGCGCGAGAAAATTTCGTAGAGGCCGAAAGCGCATACAAACTCTTTCGTGAATTTCACCCTACACACCCGCGAGCCGACTATGTTATCTACCGTTTAGGCTTGAGCGTTTATAAACAACTCCCCCAAACAATAGATCGCGATTTAAAACTTGCGCATATCGCGATTGAGCACTTTGATAAGGTGATCACCAAGCACCCCCAGAGCGCCTTCGCAAAAGAAGCTCTTGAGTATAAAAAAAAATGTCAGCAAATGCTTGCTGACAAAGCCTATTATATCGCTAACTTTTATTTTATACGCAAGAAGTGGGAGAGCGCTCTTGGCCGATTTGAAGATTTAATAAAGAATTACCCTGCCCTTGGTTATGACGCAAAGGCCTTGTGGGGGGCTTCTCTTTCTGCCTATCGTGCGAAAGATATGGATAAATCAAAAACTTACTTTAAACGGCTGCTGGCTGAATATCCAAATTCTCCAGAATTGGCTCTGGCCAGAAAAGAGCTTGCAGATGGATTTTGAAGCCGAGCTCGAAATGTTCACTGCCGCCGAAAGGCATTTTATTGAAAATCGCTATAGTGATGCAGAACCTACTCTAAACCAGCTAGTGCTGAAAAATACACGCCGCCCTGAAGTTTACCATATGCTTGGAACCGTTTACTACGATCAGGGTAAGTTTAATAAAGCAATTCGTTCTTTTCGACGCGCCCTTGAGATTGATTCTGGATTTACTGATTCATCCGTTGGCCTTAGCATTATACTTAATGATCTTGGCCGCTATGAAGAAGGCAAGGCAGTATTCGATGCCGCGCGGGCTGGCTTAGATATTAAAAATAAAACTACTGACCCAACACTCAACGAAAAATTTGCGGCAAAGCATGACGAACTTGGTGGATTATATTTTAATCATCACCGCTACAATGAAGCACTTGAACAATTTCAAAAAGCTCTCAAGCTTACAAGTTCACGTAGGCCTGAAATAAGCTTGAACATTGCAAATTGCTACGAAAAACTTGAAGATTTCACTCTTGCCCAAAGAGAGCTTACCCTTATTTCACGCGAATACCCGCATTACGTGCCCGCGCGCCTCAAGCTTGGTAAATACTATCATGATAATAAACAAATTCCCGAGGCTATAGAGCAGTGGGAGTCTGTTTTAGAAAATGATCCGCTAAATGTGATAGCTCGTGATTATTTACGCTTGGTGCAAGCTATACATGTGACAAATTTAAACCCTCCGAGAATAGAACTATAAGGAGTCTTTATGTCTGTGATGAAAAATAAAATGGTTCCTTTTGTTTCAGCAGAAGAAATTAGATCTCTAGTCGGTACGCTCGCCAAAAAAATTGAAAAAGACTACGCCAACCAAGAAATTGTAATAATTTGCCCATTAAAAGGCTCTTGTCTTTTTGTGGCCGATCTTATTCGCAGACTGCAACTTTCTGTTATTGTTGATTTCGTCCATTTAACCTCACCAAAGGGTGAGGGTGTAAGAATATTAAAAGATATTTCAGTCGATGTTGCTGGCAAACATGTACTTATTGCCGAAGAAATTGTAGATGCCGGCAGAACTTTGAGCTTTTTACGAAGTCGTCTTCTCTCAGGTTCTCCGAAAAGCTTAAAAATAGTAACTCTTCTTGATAAACCCGCACGCCGAGAACTTCCTATAAAACCAGATTATATTGGCAGAACAATTGATGATCGCTTCGTGGTCGGGTACGGCCTTGATTCTGAAGAAATTGGCCGTAACTATAGTGATATTTTCAATTATGCTAACTAGCTTAACGAAGTTTAATTAGATAAAACATTTATTACGAAAAAAATAATAACTGAAAAAACAAACGCTACTAAAAGCGGATTCACCATTATCATCCCCCAGACAACACATTCTCTTTAATTGAAGCCGAAGATCACATGGTTTGTCAATGTCCTGCTGACCCTGGCACTATCTTTCCTACTAAATCGTAATCATGACTATGCGTAATTTTCACGTTTACAAAACTTCCAACGTTACCAACTCCCTCGTTGATATACACTTGTCCATCTATATCAGGGGCTTGTTGTGACATGCGGCCACTCAATAGCAGTTTTGTCTCTTCGCTGTATCCCTCAATAATAACTGGTAGCGTTCTGCCAATATATGCTTGATGTTTCTTGCGACTAATCTTTTTTTGCAAGGACATTATCTTGTTGTACCTTTTTTCTTTAACTTTATCTGGCAATTGATCTTGCATTAATCCGGCCTTCGTTCCCTCTTCGCCAGAATATTTAAAACAGCCTACTCGATCAAATTTTTGTTCTTTTATAAACTCAAGAAGTTCTGAAAACTGTTCTTCAGTTTCACCAGGATACCCTACAATAAACTGCGTGCGAATAACCGCATCTGGTATTTCTTTGCGAATATTTTGCAAAACGCTTTCTATTTTACTTCTACTCATTCGCCTATTCATTTTTTTTAGAATTTCGTTATTTATATGCTGAAGAGGCATATCGAAATATTTAACTAAATTCTTTCTCGTCTTTATTAACTCTATAAGATCTGGCGTAATTCCGTCTGGATAAAGATAAAGTAGTCGAATCCACTGCGCCCCTGACTCATCCGCCAAAACTCTAAGTAGCTCATACGGAGATTCTTTTGCTCGCATATTTTCTTTTCGCAAATCCCATCCATAGTCGGTAAAGTCATGTGAAATTAAAATAAGCTCTTTCACCCCGCCGGCAATTAAAAGTTTTGCTTCGCTTAAAATCCCTTCAATTGTACGCGACTGTAGGTTGCCTCTAATAAGCGGAATGGCACAAAAAGCACACCGCTTTTTACACCCATCTGATATTTTAAGATATGCCCTGTGGCGCATTTGTGAATTGATTCTTGGTGTTTTTGCTTCTTGCAAATACGTAGGCAAGTTAAAATATGTCTTTTTCTTCCCATCCTGATGAGATTTTAGTATTTTATCGATATTTTGAAATTCTCCTGAACCAATAAATATGTCTGCCTCAGGTAATTCGCTCACAAGTTTTTCTTTGTATCGCTGTGTAAGACAGCCAGCGACGATAAGTTTTTTTAATTTGCCTTTTTTCTTGAGCTTTGCCGTTTCAAGAATTTTATCAATAGACTCTTGTTTTGCTTCTTCAATAAATCCGCATGTATTTATAATAATGTTATCGGCGTCTTCAGCGCACTCAACAACTTTATAACCATCACGATTCAAAGTTCCTAACATAATCTCAGTGTCGACCAGGTTTTTAGGGCAACCAAGCGAAATAAAGTGCACCGATTTACATGTTTTTTTCACTTTAATACTCCGTAATGTCGGCATCTTTTGGCGGAGAATACTTAAAGAAGTCTTCAGTAATTTTTGCCTTAAAATTGGTAGATTTAAATTTATACTCTGTTTCGTTATCAAGCTCGTCTTTGTAACTTAAATTCAGTAGAGTTTTTTCGGTTTGTGATATTTCTAAATTCACCGAGACTATATCACCAAAATCAGCGCCAACTTTCGGCTCAAGGTTGAATTTTACGCTACCATTAGTGGCTGATTCGCTGTTTAATTTCAAATTATCCCAAGCTTCAGGCCTTCCAAGAAGGGCCGCTAGTGGAGATTTCGCCTGCTTTGAAAGTTCTGGTGAGCGAATTTTCATTACTTGTGTTCTCCCGCCCAATTCTTTCGCCGTCGGCGTTATCACCCAAATTTCATTTTTTCCCATAATAATTAAATACTCCTCTGGTTTCTCGATCGACAGACGCATTTTACCTTTTGAAAAAAAAAGCATTCCCTCACTCTCTTTTTTCTCATCTAGCAATGCTAGCGTTACTATTTTACTAACCTTAATTTCAACGGCCTTTGCCTTTTGATAACGTTCTATTGTCGACTTCACCAATCGCAGTCCGCCTTCGTTGGCACTCCCATGGCTAGCTATAAAAAATGTAATAATTACACTAACTAATATTCGCATATAATTAACGCGTTATAGCAAATTAGAGCTGACGCCGCAAGCGCGGTCGGTGAAAAATAGTCCAAACCATATAGTTTTTAGGCCTCCCCAATGTCTCAAAGGCTGATTTGGCTGTTGCCCCGCTTGTTATAATATCGTCGATAAATATAATCCGCGACGCCTGATTCTTATACTGCCTGAGTGCTTCTATTGCATTAGGCTTTAAGCACAACTTAGTCTCCATTTTTCTTTCTTTTTCACTTTTTAATTTTTGTGCTTTTTCGCCACTTCTTATTAAAAGTGGGGCATAAATGCCGCCTGTTATTTTTGCAAGCTGAAAGGCTAGCGATTCGGCATGATCTCGACCAAACAAATTTTTACCCGGTGCCGGCACAAACACCAAATTTTTATTTTCTTCAGCACAACAAAATTGCAAACTATGAATTATCATTTTTTCTGCTACAGAATAAAACAGTTCTTCTGGCCCACCGCACTTGAAGGCTCTAATAATTTTGCTAGCAAGCAAGTAATTTTTATCACGCCAATCGTATAAGCTGAATACTTTCATGTTGTATCCCCCAACTATATTTTTTAGCGCTGATTGCTGAAGTGCTGCAGAACAATAATAACATAAAATACCAAGGCACCGCTCTTCTTGAGCTTTACTATTTAGAAAAGACCCACAGCAGGCACAAACACGAAACTTTAAAAACACACAATGAATTTGATTTATCAGCTTATCCATTTTTCTCGCCATAAATTAAATTTTATAAGTGACCAGCTCATGGCGACATAAAAAGAGCGCCGAACCCGAAGACACACGTTGCAAACCACTATGCCAAATGAAGTCAAAATAAAGCTGTATTGGTAATCAAATTCTGATCCGGCATCCGGATGCCGAATATATTTCTAGTGTGATGTCGGACTTATGGCACTTTTGAATGTAGTGATTCGGCCGATTATTAGATAATGGTAGCGTACAACACCAGGGGACAATCCAAATCCAAAGATTTATGACCGCTATTGCCATCATTTGGATTCACGCTGATTTGGTCTAGTAGATTTGAGACTCACAGGGATCAAGGTGAGGATTAGAATCGCAACTCCGCAAATAATGCTAAGTGATCAGATAGCTCGCGCCATGGGCCAGAGTTTAATAAAGAAATACTTTCGACCTCTAAACCGCGAACATATAGACGATCTAATTTAAGAAGCGGAAGGCTTGCCGGAAATGTGCGCGCATGACACCCACACTGATTTAAGTGAGCTTCGGTAAGACCCGCTTTTTCTTTTAGATAATTACTAACCTGCTCACGCCAATCGTTGAAATCGCCACACACTATAAGTGGCTCATCTTGCGGCACATGATGCTCAATTAGTCGACATAGCTTTTCAAGTTGTCTTTTACGACCCCAAGACATCAAATCCAAGTGAAGCGTCATTACGTGTAGACGTGTATTCTGCCATACTGGTGATTGCACTATGCCATGTAAAATACCGCGACGTTCGAGCTTGTAATTTGAAATATCAAAATTTTCATGTTTTATAAACGGAAAGTGGCTCAAAATAGCATTGCCATGATGCCCCTTGCTGTAAATTGCATTTTTACCGTAAGCATAATGACTCCAAATTTGATCTGCTAAAAATTCGAATTGTGCCTTTTTCGCCAATTCTGGGTGTTGACCAACAACCTCTTGCAAGCAAACTAGATCAGCACCCAATTCGCGTATATTGGATTTAATTTTATCAAGTGTTGAATTTTTTTTTGAGAATAAAAAGCCCTTGTGAATATTCAAGGTTATTATTTTAATTTTTTTGCTATTTATCATATTCACACCCAATACCGAAATATTTGAAGAAGCCATCCGACAATTACATTTACGCGGCAGCGCTTATTTAAATCGCTTACAAAAATTTCTGTAGAATTTTTTAAATCAAAATCAAATTGCTTAGCTAACGATTGACGAGAGGCTTGTTGTCTTAAAACTGCGTCGACCTCAAGATCATGAAATAAACTGCGGTGGTCCATGTTACTTGAACCAACAAGCGCCCAGTCATCAATCATAAGTGTTTTCGCATGAAGAAATTTCTTTTCATATTCAAAAATACGAATTCCACTTTGCAAGAGCCCGCTGTAATACGTTTCAGTAATCCACTTCATAAACGCTCGATCAGATCGCGCCGGCAACAATAAACGAACGTCTACTTCTTTACGAGCTGAAACGTAGAGCGCTTTAAGAATAAATACTGGCGGCACAAAATACGCATTGGTGATCCAAATTCTCTTCTGCGCAGAACGAAGCCTAATCGCTAAGTCGTTATTGTACATTAAGCGTAATTTTCGTGTTTTATTATGACGTAGTAGTGCTAGCGAGTCTTCACCCCTAATCATAACCCCCGTATCTCGGTTTTCTTTGTTCGTTACATTAAAGCTGCCAACAAACGCAGTTGTGTTATCAATTAAACAAATTTTACGATGTAGTCGCTTATTTAACTGAGAAAATGCTCTAACCATGCGGTCTAATCGCAGCAATCTCCAAGAGGTAAAGTGATAAAATAAAAACGGATGATACACTTGAAATTTAACGCGGCTTTCTTGAAATAAAGCAATAAGGTTGCCAATCCAATATAATGACCCCACACCATCAACAGTAACCTGAACACTCGCTCCTCTTGCTGCTGCCATAATTAGAGCCTGAATCACTTTCTGCCCTAGCTCATCATTTTCAAAAATATAAGTTTCAAATTCAACTGATTGATTTGCCGCTTTTATACTTTCTAAAAGGTCAGAAAAATAATGGTCTTTTTGATAATAAACTTTTTCTTCGCTGCTGCCTAAGGCTAACAAGTTCAGATGCCCATTATTGAAAGTTTATTGGCTATGTCGCCAATAATCTGTAAGCCCATAGCGCCAATGAAATGTCTGTTGTCTTCTGATTCTTCGCTCAATAAATGCGCCAAATGCCAAAGAATATCATCTGTAGTTACAATACCGACCACATTTTCATTATCGTCAGTTACAAGCAAACATGAAATTTTCTTCTCGAGAATCCTAAGTATCGAGGTTCTTAGCGATTCTCGCTGATTAATAAACTCAACTGGCGCTATCATAAAAAGTTCAACAGTATATTTATGTGAGCTTTCAATATTAGCAACGTCTCTTGCAGTGACGACTCCAACAATTTCATCGTTTTCATCAACAACCGGCAAATGTCTAATTCTATTTTCTTTCATTACCGCTTCTGCCTGAGACACCGTAGTGCCTGTAGGTACTGTAATGACTTTTTTTGTTACGACACTATCCATAGACGTTATTTTTTTATTTTTCATTATTTTACTCCGATCTAACTTATATGAGCCTTTATATCACAATATGCTAATTGTGGTAAGGTACACCCTTCCATATGGTAAGAGCTCGGTAAATTTGTTCAAGTGCGGCTATCTGTGCGACATGGTGATTCATTGTTAGCAAACTTAGGCTCCAGCGGGCGCGTGCCACAGCGGTGACCCTCTCATCAAAACCGTAGGGCCCACCAATGATAAAAACCAATCTATTCGCGCCACTTTCTATGGTTTTTACAATCTCTCGCGAAAATTCAATAGAGTTTTTAAACGCACGCCCAGACTCATCAAATAAAATAACAAAATCGCGAGGATTAATTTTCGAAAGTATAGCTTCTGCCTCAGCGCGCCTTTTTTCTTCAAACTTGCTGCGCTCTGCCAATTTCGATTTTAAGCCCTCTCGCTTAAATGGAATATAATTAGAAATCTTCGTAGTATATTCTTCTGCGGCAGCCTCTGCCCATGCAGATGTTTTACCCCTTAGAAAATAAAAACCACACTTCATAGATTAAGGCGTATGGCCTGCGCCCATAGATCTTCAACATGATACTCTCGGCGCACAAAATCATAAAATAAATGAATCATTAAAGACCCATAATCAATGACTACCCAGCGACCCTCGCGCATACCTTCAATTCCTTGTGGACGAATGCCATATTTTTTCTTTACCTCGTTAACGACATGCTCACAAAGCGCCTTTGTATGACGAGTACTCGTACCTGAGGTAACGAGGGTAAATTCTGTAGGTTGCACTAAATTGCGCACATCATAACCCTGAACAGCAAGACCGCCTTTATCTGATATAACGCTAGAGCAAAAATGCGCTAGTTCAGCGTAATCTTTAACAAGCACTTCATTTTTGTCATATACCTTATTTTTTATTAAGTAATCTACCACTATTCCTGGGGTCATATGACTGACGTTTTCGCCACGACGAATTTTACGGCGAATTTCTGTAGAAGACACATCCATGTCACTTAATTGTACGTAAAATATATCTTTACCCGTCTTTAGCTTAAATTTATTTTTTACAAGATCAATACCAGGACGAGATGTTATAACGAGCTTAGCAATTTTAATTATTTTTTTATAATCATGCCATTTATCAAAAGTTTCTAATTGGTCAGCGCCGATAATAAGATAAAATTTAGCTAATTTGTTTAACTTGGTAAATTTCGTCAGTGTATCAATAGTGTAGCTCGCACCCTTACGGCGAATTTCATCATCTTTAATTTTAAATTTCTCTGAATTTAAGGTGTCTAGCGCAAGACGGGCTGTCTCTAAGCGATCTTCTGGCGCAGACGTAGATAAAATCTCTTTTAATGGATTCTGGCGAGCTGGCACAACCCATATTTCATCAAGCTTCATTGCTGAAAGCACTGTCTCTATACTGTTTAAATGACCATAATGTATAGGGTCAAAAGTGCCACCAAAAATGCCTATCTTACTTTTTTTTTCTCTCTTAGCCGAAGCTTTTTTCTTCGTTGTCATGAAATACCAGTTCTCCCATTAGGTGAATTAATTTCTTAAGGTTTTTGCCCGTTGCCGCTGATATAACAATCACATCAGCTCCAGATTTTTTAAACTTTTTTTCAAGACTTGCAATTGTCTTTTCGCTAACAACATCAGCCTTATTAAGCGCAACGATTTGCTTACGCGTGGCTAAAGGATTATAGCCATCTTCATCGCAGTGATCTTTATCATACATTTTTAGTTCTTTATTGATATCCTTAAAATCCTGAAGCGGATCTCTACTACTCATGCCGCTTGCGTCTATCATGTGTACGAAACATCTAGTTCGCTCAATATGACGCAAAAAACGCATACCAAGGCCGATGCCTTTGTGAGCGCCCTTAATTAATCCTGGCATATCTGCTACTATAAAGTTACTTTCTTCGCTAAATCTCACAACCCCCAAATTAGG
>Ga0154799_1112_pt2 | contig 9381 bp, 8 predicted proteins | sample Rifle2008BG16ft_FD_105807 | JGI IMG/M metagenome (GOLD analysis project Ga0154799, IMG submission 105807) | Bdellovibrionales bacterium RBG_16_40_8 | reverse complement strand
CCTCAATTTTAAAGCGTTTCTCCCAAGCATTTAGGGTTTTGCTGGGTATACGAAAGCAGGTGCCACTATTAACAAGAGTGGTACCTCCTAGCGCGCGCCCTAATGGAATAGCAAAAAAAGGATCAGTAATAGAAATTGAAAGCCCTTGGTTTTTATATAGACGTCTGACGGCATGTGAGGCGAGATCTGTGTGTGTAGAAGGTGGGTGGTGTGCGCCTTCTTCGAGTAGTATTACTTTAAGCCCTGCTTCAGCGAGCTCTTTACTGGCAACAGCACCACCAGCGCCTGAGCCAATAATGACAACGTCTGCTATGTCAGTTATATTTTTTCGGACTGTGGAGCCTGCAATAAGCATTGCGCAGAAGTCCTTTCTTTATAGCTAGGGCCGTAGCCAATATTTTGCAAAATGCGCGGGTGAGAATACAAACAACTTGTGCAGAAATGTTTAAGTACCAGAAAAATTGCGCGTTTTACAAAAAATAAGCTGTTTTGCAATTTTGCTAAATAAGCTGTGCGCTTGGCAACTGGTAGCATGCGCGTCGGGCGAATTTTAAAAGAAAGTGGCGGTATGGCATATTCAGCAACAAAAAAAACTGCATGCATGGCAAACGATAAAAATGGTGGCAAATTAATTAACGTTTGATGTAGCTCAAAGCCTAGTTTTTTGAGCTCTTCGGGCGAAAGCTCGCAACCTTCAGCGGCAAAAGCTTCAATGAAAGACTCTAATATTTTTTTTATACAAAAGATTTTTTTTAAACCAAAATATTTCATATTAAAAAATCTACTCCAGCTAATTTTTGTGAAGTAACCAGCTCAAAGGCGCAAGTTTGTGTAGCCTTAATCGTGCGAATAAGTGTTTTTGACTTATATACATGTAGGAGCAGATTAGACACCTTAGAATTATGACAGTATCTATTTGACTTGTCTGTATCTTCGTACTGAACCCCGACAAAATCTGTTAGAGTTGCGATAATTTCACCCTCAAATCGCATATCACCTAGCTGAAGTTCAAAGCTCCAGCCTGAAAGTGAATATTTAGAGTTAATTTTCAAGGCTTCGTAAATAGTGGCAAATTTATATTCAAGCCCGTCGAATTTTATATAAAACATTGATAAAGGCGGAGAAAGAATTAGCCCCCCCAGTAGCGGCAAGCGAACTGTTAATCCCTCAAAAACAAAATCTTCGCTAGCGTCTACGAGATTACAATGACCCCATGCCCAGCTATGAGCATACTGTTTGCCATAAATATGCCCCTGCATGCCTGGCGCATCTGTAGCAGTGTATTCGCGACCATTCACCCAGAATTTACCATTAAACCTAATAGATTCTTCTGGTGTGCATACTGTACTTTTATTAAGCCTAAGGGCTTTAAATATTTTTGGCACCGGATCAAATGACCCACCCTTATTGGCAGAAAAACGTAAATCCCAACGTATATTATTTTTACCAGATTCGATTTCACCTGCTGTATGCCCTGGGCTTAAAAAACATTTAGACACTTGTACTTTTTCAGATGCGATATCAAAGCTAAAATCGCTAATCGGATAGGTGTTTTTTACCGCAATTCGCTCAGTTGGGTGTTTAGCCGGGTCGAAAAAAATACCCCAGGTCTCAGCAACTTTTTTAGATCCATCTTGAGTGTGGAGTGTAGTTAGTCGTAGCCAAAGTGCTGGCAGACCTGAGCCAAGGTTAAGTTTAAAATACCAAACCTCGTAAAAACCGCGGCGCTCGCCTATTGAGACAGGACGATTCCATTTTCTCATTTTCTTTAAGCTCCGCGACGTTGATAAAAACTTGCAACTATAACTATTACTGCGGCGTCAGTTATGGCACCGATAAGAAATGCCCAAACAAAGCTTGTCATAAAAAAATAATAGATAAACCCAGCAACACTTACGCTTTTGGATAACATATGACACATAAATAGCTCACGGCTTGCAGGGGTTTTACTAGACTGCCATGATATATATGAAAGCATTGCCATCATTGAAGTTGCCAGCACAACCCAAAATGGCATTTGTGTTGTAGTAAAGCCTAAAAGCTCGGCGATAAAATTATGTAAAAAGAAAAAAAATGCTGCCCCTAAAATATATATAATAGTAAAAATCTTCATCACATTTTGGTAGTTCATAAAAATTATGTTCTCCTAAATTTTATTGTACGTTTAGCAAATTCTTCGCTAGTTATACGCGGGCTAAGTGGCCAAAGTGCACCGAAGCGCTCAGCAAGTGCCGAAATAGTTAGGCTTGGGTTTACCCCTAAGTTAGCTGAGATAACCGAGCCATCACAAACATAAAGCCCCTTGTAGCCGAAGACCTCATGATTTTTATCAACTACGCCGCTTTGGGCATTTGCCCCCATAGTGCAACCACCAAGAATATGTGCGGTTGAGGGAATTCCGAGTAGCACCTCATGCACGGTATTTTGCGGGTAGGCGCCTATTTGTTTGCCAATAATTTCTGCAGCTTTATTTGCTAACGGAAAATAAGACGGCACTCGATATTCTGATGATTCATCTTGCATGGTGGTGAGCTTGTAAGACCCAGGAGCAAAAAGTCTACGTTTTAAAACAAAGTGAATTTTACTTTCTATTGTTTGCATAAAAAGTAAAATCAACGTTGATTCTGCCCAACGCATATTAAAAAACCATTTAATCCCTTGAATAGGGTCGCTAACAAGTCTCCATAGCGACTTTAACATGCGAATACCGTGGCGGTAGTCACTTGCCATCGGCATTGTCAGAAATCGTAAAGAACTTGAGCCTTTCGGATATCTTACCCCTTCGATGTGAGTATCTTCGTTTGGCCAAAAGCCTGAGCTTATAGCAATACCTTTTGAGAAATCTTTTTTTTTGCTATTTAGTTCGCTCACCCCAAGTAGTGATTCGCCATTTGTTCGTACCTCTTGACCGAGCCTGTTTGATAGAAGAGGTAGAGATTTGGTAACCATTTTGCAGCGAAGTAAAAGTTTTTGCGTGCCAATAACTCCTGCGGCAACAATAACTTTGCGCGCGCGAATAGTTCGACGTTTTTTTACAAACCAAGACGTACTTTTTTCTACTAATAGTTCATAGCCGTCATCAGTGAGTGGTCTAATATCAGTTACTCGAGTTTGCGCTGAAATATCGGCGCCAAATTTTTCGGCAAAATATAGATAATTTTTCTCAAGGGTGTTTTTGGCATTATAACGACAACCCACCATACAAGCCCCGCAGTGATGGCACCCGGTGCGATCAGGCCCGGCACCATCAAAGTAGGGGTCTGAAACTGTCTTTTCTGGCTCACCGAAAAACACGCCAACTTGTGTAGGATAAAATGTATTTTCTTTGTTCATCTCGCGTGCACAATCGCGAAGTACAAAATCAGCATCATGCTGTACCGTGTTTGGCACCGCACCTAGCATGTTCTTTGCTATTTCGTAGTGTGGGTCTAGTTCATTCTTCCAATCTGAAAGATGAGACCACTGTGGCGCTTTGAAAAATGTATCGGTAGGCTTAAGTAAAGTATTGGCGTAAACTAAACTGCCGCCGCCAACACCGGCACCGCTTAGAATCATAATGTTCGGGAAAAATGTAAGGCGTTGAATACCGAAACATTTAACAATAGGCGCCCAAAAATAGCGCCAAACATTCCAATTAGTCTTCGCAAAGTCCTCATCTCTAAAGCGTTTACCTTCTTCAAGAATACAAACCGTGTATCCTTTTTGCGCTAGCCGCATCCCTGAAACCGCGCCGCCAAAACCAGACCCAATAATGACAAAATCAAAGTCCATCATTAAAAGGTGCCAGACGCTTTTATGTGTCGCAAGCGCGTTATAGGTCGCTATAGATTATAGATAAAGTTGACGCGCTATATCACATAAGGCGACTGGCGATCATTTCTTTCATAATTTCGTTGGTGCCGCCATAAATTTTCTGCACTCGTGCATCGACGTATTGTCGCGCAATAGGATATTCAAGTGAATATCCGTACCCGCCAAACAATTGTAGACAGCGATCAGCCACGCTTGATTGCATATCAGTCATCCAGTACTTGGCCATACTAACTTCTTTGACAATATCTTCTCTAGCCATATGTCGTGGTATCAAATCGTCTAAAAACGATTCTGCTAGTTGAACTTGCGTTGCTATTTCTGCAAGTTCAAAACGTGTATTTTGCATATGTGAAAGAGGCTTTCCGAATACCTGGCGCTCTTTTACGTATTGTAATGTTAGATCAAGACATCCTTTGGCTGCTGCTGCAGCACCTATAGCTATAACCAAACGTTCTTGTTGCAGACTTTTCATCATAGAGTAAAAGCCCGTGCCCTCGGCGCCCAGCATATTGGCAGTTGGAATTTTGCAGTTTTCAAAAAATAATTCTGAAGTATCTTGAGCATGAAGGCCAATTTTTTCTAGTTTTTGGCCACGTTTAAATCCGAGAGTATCTGCCTCAACAACAAATAAACTAATACCCTTATGAGGTTTTTCTTTATCTAAACTAGTGCGAGCGGCGACGATTACGAGATTTGCAATTTGCCCATTACTAATAAAAGTTTTACTGCCATTTAAAACATAAAAATTATCTTTTTTCTCTGCGCGCGTTTGTAGATTGGCAATATCTGACCCATAGTTTGGTTCAGTCATGGCTAGAGCTAAAATATTTTCTCCGCTAACACATTTAGCAAGCCATTTTTCTTTTTGTTCGGCACTTCCTAACTCACTAATGTAAGGAAAGGCAATATCGCTATGTAAAGCAAAAAATACGCTGTGAAAACCTTGACGATAAAGTTCTTCAATAATTATTGCAGAAAATAAAAAATCACCACCACTGCCGCCATATTTTTCATCGGCACTTGGGCATAATAAACCTTGTTTACCGGCTAATTTATAAAGTTCTGTTGGGACCTGGCCTTGTTTCTCCCAGAGAGAATAATCAGAAGCTATATGGTCTTTTATAAATCGCTTAACTATGTCACGAAAACTTTCATGCTCTTCAGAATAAATTTTACGTTTCACAGCTATGCCTACATTTCTTTAGGATAAAAAGTTTGCTGCGCGCTGGCCATTTTTTTAAGAATTTCAGGAACGGCAAATGCTTCGCCTAATTTTTTAGCAAATTCGCTAGCCTCTTCAACAAATTTAGCAATACCAAACTGATCTATATATGTGAAAATGCCACCAGTAAAAGGCGGAAAGCCAATGCCAAGTATAGACCCGATGTCACCTTCTAGGGGATCAGTTACAATACCGTCTTGCCAAGCGCGGGCGGCCTCTAGCACTTGAACAAATAAAAGACGTTTTATTACTGTATTTATATCAGGCTGCTTTGTTGACTTAGGAAATAGTGTTGCAAGCTTTGGCCACAAAACCTTTTTGCCGTCAGCCAAGTAGTCATAAAATCCGCCACCAGATTTGCGACCTAAACGCTTTAATTCTTGCACAAACTGTGTGCTGACTATTGCAGCCGCACTTTGATTGCTTGACGCTAGATCAGCCTCATTTTGTTTTAATATATGATAAATTAGATCTAAACTTACTTCATCAGCAACAGCCAGTGGCCCGACCGGCATACCGGCCATTTTGCCGGCATTTTCAATTAGCGCTGGCTCAACCCCTTCTTTTAGAAGCGCCATACCTTCATTTACATAAGTCGTAAAAACTCGACTTGTAAAAAACCCGCGGCCGTCGTTTACAACTATTGGAGTTTTTCTAAGAGCCAAAGTAAAATCCATAGCCTTAGCAACAGCGTCTTCATCGGTTTTTTTACCTCTAATAATTTCGACAAGGGGCATTTTATCAACAGGAGAGAAAAAATGTAGGCCAATAAATTTATTTTGTCTGCGTGAATACTCGGCCAAACCCGTAATTGGTAAAGTTGATGTGTTAGACGCGGTCAAAATACTCGAAGTGGCAATTTCTTCAGCCTCTTTAATTACAGCTTCTTTTATTTTTCTATTTTCAGGAACGGCTTCAATAATAAGATCTACATCTTTTAAATCAGCGGCTTTAGCAGTAGGTAAAATTCTATTTAATATTTCACTATATTGTTTTTCAGTGATTTGCCCTTTTTGCATGCGTTTTTGTAAAAGCTTTTGCGAATATAATTTGCCTTTCTCAGCAGCTTCAATTGAAACGTCTTTTAGTACAACTTCAATACCAACACTAGCTGTTGAATAGGCAATACCGGCACCCATCATCCCAGCGCCAAGTACGCCAACCTTACGAAATTTAGTTGGTGAAATATCTTTTGTGCGCTTAGTGGCGCTATTTAGCTTATTAAGACCAAAAAACATCGTACGAATAATATTGGTGGCTTGAGGAGTTGTTAAAAGTTTTTTAAAATATCTTTGCTCAATAATTAAACCAGAATCAATATCAAGCTGAAGACCTTCATAAAGACATGCAGTTATTGCTTTAGGTGCTGGGTAGTTATTATAAGTTTTTTGCGCTAATACGGCATTTGCGGCAGTAAATAACATATAATTTTTCGGGCTTTGTACCCCGCCACCAGGAATTATAAATTCTTTCTTGTCCCAGGGTTGTTTAACCTCAGGGTTAGCTATAATCCATTTTTTTGCAGCAGCAGTGGCCTGCTCAGAAGTCTCGACTAGTTCATCAACTAAGCCTTTTTCTTTTGCGATATCTGGCGATATTTTGGTACCCTCAAGTAAAAAATTAGATGAAGCCTCAATGCCGATAAGACGAGATAGCCTTTGCGTACCACCAGCTCCAGGTAGTAGACCTAACTGTACCTCAGGCAGTCCCAATTTTATTTTTTTGTTATTAACTGCAACTCTATAATTGCAGGCGAGGCACAATTCATAGCCACCGCCTAAAACAGTGCCGGTTATAGCGGCAACAACAGGTTTTGAGGATTTTTCTAAATCGCGAAAACAGTTTGCTAAGCGCAGAACAAGCTTCATATTGCGGTCAAGTCGTGTTAGTGGCATTAACTCTTTAAGATCAGCCCCGGCGCAAAACGGTTCTTTTTCAGAGGTGATGATAAGACCTTTAACTTTATTGTCTTTTAAAAGTTGCTGGATAGTTGTTGCAAAAGCACTGATAGATGAATCATTCCAGCAATTAACAGTTTTGTTGTTGTCAGTTGAGCTGGGCATATCAAATATCAAAGTTGCTATTCCTGCATTGTCTATGCTGTAATTCACATTTTGCCCCTTTTATATGGTTTCACATCATATAAGTTCTATTATCGTGGCTATCCCCATTCCGCCGCCGATGCACAAAGTAGCTAAACCTGTGCTCTTTTTTTGCCTTTCTAATTCGTCAAGAAGTGTGCCTAATATCATAGCTCCACTGGCGCCAAGGGGGTGCCCCATAGCAATGGCTCCACCGTTGACATTAACTAGATCAGGATTAATTTTTAATTCATCAATATAGTTAAGAACCACAGATGCGAAAGCTTCGTTTACTTCATATAGATCAATGTCTTTGGTTGTCATGCCAGCGCGTTTTAAAGCTTTTTTGCTAGCAGGCCCTGGCCCAATAAGCATAATGGTTGGTTCTGTAGCTATTACAGCGCATGATTTAATTTTGGCTCTAGGCTTTAAACCTAAACTCTGCCCATAAATTTTGTCACCAATAAGTAGGGCAGAAGCCCCATCAACAATGCCACTAGAATTGCCAGGAGTGTGCACGTGATGAATATTTTCTAGCGTGGGATAATTTTGTAGAGCCACTGAATCAAAACCATAGTCTAAACCAATTTTTTCAAAAGATGGTTTAAGTTGGCCCAAACTTTCTAGTGTCGTGTCATGCCTGATGTGCTCATCTTTTTCTAAAACCATATCACCGTTTAGGTCATGAACTGGAATAATACTTTTTGCAAAACGGTTTTCCTCCCAGGCGCGTACAGCTTTTTGCTGCGACTTGAGGGCGAAATTGTCTACATCATGACGAGAATAATTTTTTAAAGTTGCAATAATATCTGCTGAAATCCCCTGCGGGACAAAACCAATATGAGTTGCTAATCTTGGGTCTGCAGCCAGGGCGCCGCCATCAGAAGATATTGGTACATGCGACATAGATTCTATGCCGCCGGCAATAATAAGATTTTCTTGACCGCTAAGAATTTTGGCAAAGGCAAGATTTATTGCTTCAAGACCAGAGCCACAAAAACGGTTAACTGTAAATCCACTTACAGACTCATCTAGGCGAGACTCCATAGCCGCAGATTTGGCAATATTAGCACCCTGATCGCCAACGGCAGTAACGCATCCAAGAATTACATCTTCGATATTTTTTGTAGCAAGTGAATTACGCTCAACTAATGCTTTTATCGGTATACTAGCTAGCTCTACTGGTCGAATTGTCGACAGTCCACCGCCAGGTTTGCCTTTTCCGCGTGGTGTTCGTACAGAATCAAAAATAATGGCTTCTTTCATATTTTTTCTTTCATGTTGTAGTTCTCATATTTTATTGAAAACAATAAAAAAATGGTAACTCAAGACTACGTAATTTAAAATTTAAATAAAAAATCACATGCAGCGTCTAAATATAGGGGGCGTATAAATATTAACCTTACCCATGGGCTAAGGTTTGTTATAGGCTATTTACGTGAAACCACTTATTGGTAAAAAAATCTTAAGCATAGCTACCAATTTACCTGGACCAACTGCTTGTCAAAAGCTGACACAGTGGGGTGCAGATGTTACCAAAATTGAACCCCCAGTAGGTGATCAGCTCAATCATTATTTTTCTGATTGGTATAAAGAATTAAATGCCGGGCAAAAAATTATACAATTTGATTTAAAAGACGAAAATGCCAGAGAGCTATTTGCAAATATGCTCTCTCAAGCTGACCTTTTAATTACTTCGCAACTTGAGAAGAGTCTTAAAGCAATGCAGCTTGATTGGCCATACCTTAATAAAAGGCACCCACAATTATCGGTATTGCAAATTTTTAGTTATGAAGATGAAAATCGCCCGGGGCATGATCTTAATTTTCAATTAAATAATAGCTTAGTTGATCCGCCGCATATGCCACGAACTCTTTTGGCTGATCTGATGGGTGCAGAAAGGGCCTGCGCTATAGCTTTGATTTTACTGCTTTCTAAAACTCCGCCTAGATGTGAAAAAATTTATCTTAATAAGGTGGCAAAAGAGCTTTCGTTGCCGGTTCGCTATGGTGCAACGGTAGGTGATGGCCCGCTTAGCGGTAATTTAGCAAATTATAGATATTACGAATGTAAAGACGGTTGGATTGCGCTCTGCGCTCTTGAAAAAAGGTTTCTTGAAATCCTAAAACGTGAGCTATCTATTAAAAATTTAAGTCAAAGTTCATTAAATGATTTTTTTTCTAGTAAAACTGTGGCTAGTGCTCTTGAGTGGGGGATTAAAATAGGCGTTCCTATATCAGCATAAAAGCTCTAGACCAATACTTT
>Ga0154799_1101_pt5 | contig 9428 bp, 13 predicted proteins | sample Rifle2008BG16ft_FD_105807 | JGI IMG/M metagenome (GOLD analysis project Ga0154799, IMG submission 105807) | Bdellovibrionales bacterium RBG_16_40_8 | reverse complement strand
CGGCACAGTCAGGCGGTGGGTCACTTGAGCATGCATCACCGCATTCTCCTGGATTTCCGTCTAGAGAGATGCTTCAGCACGATGGTCCAAAATTGAATCGAGCACAGCGCCGCGCCAATGAAAAGAAGAAAAATAAAAGAAGTTAGTTATAATAAAGTTATGGCTAAGTGCCCTGTTTGTAGTGCCGAAATTGAAGACGATTTTGGGCTGGTGACCTGTGCTAAATGCGGTTCGCCAGTTATGCTTGAATTAGAAGGCGTAGTCAGTGCTGCGAGCGTTGTCAGCACTGATAGCGCCGACAGCACCGACAGCACAAATGATTCTCTGCCGCCATTGCAAGAGATACCAACCACACCAGACATGAGCGATGTGGTGGACTTTGGTAATTCTGAGATTTCTCAGGGTAACGAAGGGCTACTGCGATTTAATATTTATATTGGTGGCATAGATACAGCAGATATTCGCAAACAAGTGTACGAGATTATTGCTGATGCACGCTTTCTTTGGGATGCAGATAAGATAATGACTGATCTGCATCAAGGAGAATTAATTATCAAAGAAATTACCGCAGTAAAATCGGCATTACTAGTTCAGAGGTTACGAACAATATCGATAGACATTCATTGGGAGCAATATGCAATTCATCAATTATAGCTTTGCAATAGCGATTATTTTTTGCGGACTACTAGCTCTGGCCAGTGAAAAAAATGAAGGCGGTGGAGATTCGTCAAACAATGGTGGCGCATCCTCAGAGCAAGGTTTTGTTAAAGGTGCTGATCGCGAGTGGGCTCAACGCAAAACGAAACTCAATATTTATGAATCTAAAATAAAAGACTATACTAAAGATATTCAACACCTCATTCACCTTAAAAACACTAATACCTCTGCGCTTGACGAAAAAGGTAAACCAATTAATGTGCTCGATGCCATAGCTACTACTCATAAAAAGCTTAAAACCGAGGTTGATGGTTACAATAAAGAAAAAGAAGAGTTGAAATATCGATTTCCTGAAGAGGGAAGAGTTATAGAGCGCCGTTATGTACCTTTGCGAGCGCAGTCGCTAGAAGAAATTGAAAAAGAAATGGGCCTTGATTGGGAATTAACTCAAACAAAGAAGAAAATTGATAAAAAATACAGCACGTTTATTGGGTATGAAGATGTTAAACCAATTTCGCAGAAACCGAAGGGCCCAGAGCCAACGCTGTATGAGAAAAAAAGTGACGAAGAAACGCCTACTCGCTTAAAACTTTCGAAGTGACGTATTTGCTAAATTTTAATTCTCTTTAAGTGGCTTAAATTGACTTTCGCCGTTTTTATCATCGGTAGTCTTTTTTTCAGTAGCTGGGCCTATGTAGCTAACTTTGTCTTTTTCAAAAAAAATGTAAGTTAACTCTTCGCCAGTAGGGCCATCAATTGAGTAGGTCCACCTGTCAAGACCGTGCTCTCGAGAAGAAAGCTTGGGGTCACCTAAAATATCTAACACATCAGATTTGTCCATACCGGGTTTTATTGATCTGACCCCACCTTTTTGCGAACTAGCACACCCAAAAATAAAAAAAATTGCAAAGAGTAAACCAAGTATTGTTTTTAAATATAAATTTCGCATTTTCAAATAATACAGCTGACTAAAATAAAATAGTACTGTACGAAGGGCGAGTCGATGCGGCGCATCTATGTTTGTGGTGCTTTATTTCTGCGATTTTTCTTGGAGGGGTTAATGAGTGGCAGCAAAAGTGATAATACCAGGGGCGGGCTAATTACTTTTATTGTAGCGATTACCTTTTGCGTTCTTTTTTTTGTATATATCTCGTTTATTCACCCTGGGGTTGATTTGAAAGAAGTAGATGAGGCAGTTAAGTTTAACGCATCAGGGTCTAAAGAAAAATGAAATTTATCATTTTTGTAACATTACTATTTTCGATTACAACATTAGCGTCGGTGTTAGGTCCATCCCCGCTTGCTGAAGATATTCCTAGCGAAATTAAAGATGTTGGCGTTACTGAGCATCTTGGCTCGAAAATAGACCTTAGCTTACAATTTACAAATGAAAGTGGTGAAACAATAAGTCTGGGTAGGTATTTTAATTCCACTCGCCCGGTGTTAATGGCAATGGTTTATTTCGAATGCCCAAACCTTTGTACTTTTCAGCTTAATGGCATTAAAGATGTGCTGCAAAAAATGAAGGGCAAAGCAGGCGATGATTACGAGTTCGTCGCGGTAAGTATGAATCATAAAGAGACCGCTGATCTTGCGCGAACGAAGAAAGCTAATTATCTAAAGGCGCTTAATATGCCTGGGGCAGAAAATGGTTGGCACTTTTTGGTTGGTAGCGAAGCCAATGTAAATGAATTAGCCATGCAGTTAGGGTTTCGCTTTAAATGGAATGAGTCACTTAAGCAATTTGCTCATTCGGCAGCCACATATGTGTTAACCCCGCAGGGAGTAATTTCACGTTATCTCTACGGCATTGAATTTTCTCCTGAAATCTTACGGCTTTCGCTAGTTGAGTCGTCAAATGGTAAAATTGGCTCTTTTGTTGAGAGAGCTACCTTGTTTTGTTTTCAATTTGATCCGACAAAAAAGAAATATACGCTATACGCATACAATATTATGCGCATTGGCGCGGCATTTACTATTCTAGTTTTAGCTATTTTTTTAGTGCCGGTTTGGTTGAGGCAAAGAGGCTAGTATGTTTTTTGGTACAAAAGCATTTGCCGGATCATTCATGCCAATACAAGGGTCAACTTTTGCGGCAAGTGTAGACAGTCTGTATAAGTTTTTGGTATATGCTAGTTTAATTTCATGCGCCCTTGTTATCGGCGGCATGATTTTCTTCGCTATAAAATATCGACGTAAAACTAATGATGATAAAACGGCATATATCACACACAACTCAACACTTGAATTTATATGGAGTTTCGTCCCATTTGTTATTTTTATGATTGTTTTTGGGTGGAGTTGGTATGTTTATTTACAAATTCGCGTTGTACCCAAGGGAGCTTTTGAAATAAATGTAGTTGGGCAAAAATGGAATTGGGATTTCATTTATAAAAGCGGCAGAAAATCAAGTGGTGAGATGTATGCGCCTGCAGGAGAGCCAATAAAACTTATTCTTAGCTCGAGAGATGTTATTCACAGCTTTTATATTCCGGCTTTTCGCAATAAACAAGATGCAGTGCCTGGCATGTATACGCAAATGTGGTTTAATGCACCAAAGCCCGGTAGTTATCAGGTGTTTTGTACCGAATATTGTGGTGAAGGGCATTCGTCGATGCTAGCCAAAATTCATGTATTGCCAAAAGATAAATTCGAAGAGTGGCTTCGTAATGATCCTTATAAAGGTATGAATTTGGTGCAGGTCGGGCTGAAATTATTCGATAGTAGATGTACGGCTTGTCATAGCGTTAGTGAAGAAAATAAAGTCGGCCCGGGGTTTAAGGGGTTGTTTGGCAAGAAGCGTGATTTTGCAGATGGCACAAGCCTTTTAGCTGATGAGAATTACATTCGTGAATCTATGATGATGCCGGCTAAGAAAGTGGTAAAGGGTTTTTCAAACGTGATGACGTCATTTCAAGGCCAATTGTCTGAGCAAGAAGTTTTGGGCGTGATCGAATATATCAAGAGTTTGCAGTAAGGGGAGTTATGACGTCTACAAGCACGCAAGCTGACGAGATCAATTATCTAAATCATCAAAAGGGTATTTGGTCATGGCTTACAACACTCGATCATAAGCGAATTGGCATTTTATATATGATTACTGTTTTAACTTTCTTCTTAATTGGCGGTATTTTTGCGATGCTGTTGCGAGTTGAACTTTTCGCTACGGGCAAAAATATAATGAGTGCCGCTCAGTACAATCAGGTTATGACATTTCACGGGGCTATTATGGTATTTATGGTTATAATACCTGGCATACCAGCCTTTCTTGGTAACTTTATTCTGCCGCTTCATATTGGGGCAAAAGATGTGGCATTTCCTAAGTTGAATTTACTTAGTTGGTACTGTCTTGTCGTAGGAGCTGTAATCGCAGTTTCTTCGCTTCTCTATGGTGGTGTTGATACTGGTTGGACCTTTTACACACCATACTCAATTCATACAAATAACGGCACGACTTTTGTTGTAATCGGTGCTTTCGTTATGGGATTTTCGTCAATTCTTACCGGGCTTAATTTTATAGTAACAGTGCATAAGCTGCGCGCTCCGGGTATGACTTTTTGGCGTATGCCGCTTTTTGTTTGGGCATTGTATTCAACTGCGGTTATTCAAATTTTAGCGACGCCGATTCTTGCCATAACGTTGTTATTAATTGCGGCAGAACGAATACTCGGAGTTGGTATTTTTGATCCGGCATTAGGCGGTGACCCAATTTTATTTCAACATTTTTTTTGGTTTTATTCTCACCCGGCGGTATACATTATGATTTTGCCGGCAATGGGTATTGTTACTGAACTCATTACCACTTTTTCTCGAAAGGTTATTTTTGGTTACAAGGCCATTGCGCTTTCTTCAGTTGGTATTGCTGCAGTTAGTTTTTTTGTGTGGGGACATCACCTATTTGTGAGCGGTCAGTCTGAACTTGCGGGCATAATTTTTTCATTTATAACGATGCTAGTAGGTGTGCCCACGGCCATTAAAGTTTTTAACTGGACAGCGACTATGTATAAAGGGTCGATTCAATTTTCTTCTCCAATGCTATTTGCGCTTGGTTTTTTATTTTTATTCACGATTGGCGGGGTGACCGGCATTATTTTAGCAACAATTGCTGTAGATGTTCGCTTTCATGACACCTATTTTGTTGTGGCGCATTTTCATTACGTAATGGTGGGTGGGACACTTATGGCCATCATGGGTGGTATTTATTACTGGCTTCCGAAAATATTTGGGCGCATGTATAGTGAATTTTGGGCGAGAATAACTTGGGTTTTAATATTTATTGGGTTTAACGTGGCGTTTTTTCCGCAGTTTGTATTGGGCGCAATGGGTATGCCTAGGCGCTACTATGACTATTTACCACAATACGCTTCGCTTAATCGCATATCTTCAGTAGGGTCATGGACAATCGGCCTCGGTTTTTTTATTGCACTTGGAGTAATTATATACGCAATAACTAAAGGGAAAAAAGCTCCAGCCAATCCGTGGGGCGGTAAAACTTTAGAATGGACTATAGCTTCTCCGCCACCTCATGAAAATTTTTTAATCGAACCAATAATCACAGCAGGGCCCTATGAGTACCGCTAATACACACACACACACGTCACATCTTGCACACCATTTTCAAAATTTAGAACATCAGTTTGCAGCGGCTAAACTTGGCATTTGGCTTTTTTTATGTACTGAGATTTTAATGTTCGGCGGGTTGTTTGTTGGTTATGTGATTTATCACGGTATTTATCAAGAAATGTTTGCCGAAGGGGCAAAGCACCTAGATTGGCATTTGGGCGCAATTAATACCGTAGTTTTACTTTTAAGTTCATTTACCATGGCGACAGGGGTTCACTTTGCCCAGAAAAATGAAAGCTCAAGGTCGCTATTAGCCTTAGGTGCGACCGTTATTTGCGGGCTAATATTTATGATTATTAAATATTTTGAATATACTCATAAATTTCATCTCGGCCTTGAGCCGGGTAGATTTTTTCATTTTCAAGGGGCCGAGCACAGTAACCTTGCGCTTTATTTTTCTTTTTATTTTTTAATGACAGGTTTACACGGTGTGCATGTGCTAGTGGGGCTAGGCCTTATTATTTGGGTTATGTTTCGGACAAGGTGTGGCGACTTCGATGCAAATTACTACACGGCGGTTGAATGTGTCGGCCTTTTTTGGCACTTGGTTGATTTAATTTGGATTTATTTATTTCCACTTCTTTATTTGGTTGGCTAGGGGGGCGAGTGAATCAAAGCGAGCATCATATTGTGCCTATAAAAACTTATTTTAAAGTTTTTATTTCTTTGCTTTTGCTAACACTTTTGACGGTTGTGGTGGCAAGACCCGTTTCTGGTTTTGATGCAGGTATATTTAACGCTTTTATTGCCTTCGCAATTGCCACGCTGAAGGCGTCATTAGTGCTAGCGTTTTTTATGGGTCTTAAGTACGACAAAAAACAGAATTTAGTTATTTTTTTAGCTGGAGTTTTTTTCGTTATTATAATGTTCGCTTTTTGTATTCTTGATATTTACTCACGTATACAAGTTACCGGTTCGCTTTAATAAGGGGTTTTATGCGCGCATATTTAAAACTCACTAAGGCGAGTATCGGTATTTTTGTGCTTGTCACTGGGCTCGCGGGATATGCGGTTAGTCGCTCTGTTAGTGAACCGCTTAATTATTTTGATATTATTATTTTTCTCACCGGACTTTATCTCGTTAGTAGCGGCAGCTTTGTGCTGAATCAAGCACAAGAGTGGAGATTAGATGAAAAAATGCAGCGAACGTCGCTCCGACCTGTGCCCGTCGGCGAAATTTCGCCATGGCAAGCTTACCTTATAGGAATTTTATTTTGTATTTCAGGTTTATTTGCCTTGTACTTGCTTGAGCCAATAGCGGCGGGGTTAGCGCTTTTTACCGTTGTTCTTTATAATGGTATTTACACCCTTTATTGCAAAAAAAAGTGGGCGTTTGGTGCGGTGCCGGGGGCAATACCTGGTGCTATGCCGGTAGTGATAGGATACTCCGTAAATTCAAGCACGCTTTTAGCGCCGGATTGTATTTATCTTTTTCTTGTTATGTTCTTGTGGCAGATGCCACATTTTTGGGCGCTCGCAGTGAGATATAAAGAGGATTATATAAGGGGCGGTCTACCGGTGTTGCCAACTAAAATTGGCGTGAAAAGAACGCTTTATCATGTGGGGCTATACACTTTTGCCTACGCAGGGGTGGGCATGGCGGCACCAGTTTTTATTAACACACATATTTTTTATGTGCTTATTATTGTTCCGCTTGCGCTTAAGGTAGTATGGGAGTTTTTTCGTTACTTTCGCTCCGAGAATTCAAATTCGTGGCTGCCGTTTTTTTTATGGGTGAATTTAAGTATGCTTGCGTTTATTTGTGTGCCAGCTTTAGATAAATGGTTTTTTCACCTAATGATTTCTACTTTAATCTCTTAGAGTTTTGCTAAAAATTTGCAGGAAGTTACGCACAATGGCGAAGCCTGAAATTAATATTACATAAATAATACCCGCAACATATGAACAGTAATGGGTTGTAGCTCAGCACTAATTAATGACAGCGCCCGGCAAAGCTTGTACCGTTTAATGCGTGAGACAACACAGAAATATCGCAACATATAAGCGTAGTCCAACAGCTAATAAGCGTTACCCCACAATGCCACAGAGGTTCATTATTTTTTTATTTGGGGCGATATTTATTATTTTTTCTGCCGCTTGCGGCTCAGAGTTTGGCGGCAACGTGCTTAACGACCGCCAGCCAGCGCAAGATAGTGACAAAGTGAAGGCGCCAGGCGATTCACCAGACCAAGGTTTAGCAGCATTTAAAACCCCAACAAAAAAATTAGCACCGAATGAATGGCCAAAGCTGATTGATGATCTTAATTTTTCTAGCATAGAGCTTGCGATTGATCGCCAGCTTAAGCGCTATAAACAGAAAGATTTGACCGGTACAATACAATTCGGCGCGGACATTTATAAACTTGTTGAAGCGCCAAAATCGCTAACTAAGTTTCGCGAGATTGTTGTTTCTTATCGAAGCTGTCAGAAAGCTCGCAATAGAAATTGTCAAAGTCAGTTTGAGAATCAGCTTAAAGAAAATTTCATTATGTATATACCAGATTTAAAACCTGACGACTCACGTTATGGCGAAAGCAAGTCAGCTTTTTTTACTGCCTATTATACTCCACAAATTAAAGTGTCGGCGACGCCTACTAGAGAATTTCGCTTTCCAATATATGCAAAACCAAGCAGCGAAGAAAAAGCCAAAGCAAATACTCGCGTTGATATTGATTTTCGCGGAGCGCTTCGGGGGCAAGGGTTAGAGCTTTTCTATACAAATGATTTTTTCTATTTATATTTAATGCAAGTAGAGGGCAGCGGGCGTGCGATTTTGCAGACGTCAGGCAAGCCAATATCAAGCTATTTACATTACGGCGGAACAAACAGTAAATCTTGGAATTTTATTTCTAAATACATGCTTGAGCATAATATGATCTCTAATGGATCAATGTACGCGCAGAGAAAATATCTGAATAGTCACCCAGAGCGGCAAGAAGAAATTTATGGAAGTTGCCCATCGTACGTATATTTCAATAAATCAACTAAACCGCCAATGGGTAGTGACGGCACGGCTATAACGGATAATCGTTCTATAGCCACAGATAAAAATTATTACAAATTTAAAGGTCTGCTCGCATTAGTGGCAGCAGAAAGACCCAGAGAGAACTATATGGGTAACTATATCGCTAGTATTAAAGACATTAGATATCGAGAATTTTCGCGTTTCTATTTAGACCAAGATACTGGTGGGGCAATTCGCGGTAAGGCGCGCGCTGATCTTTATTTTGGCGAGGGTGATTATGCAGCCCTAGCGGCTAATAGCATTGAACATCGCGGAGATATTTTCTTTCTAATGATAAAGCCAAATGCAAAATTAAAGGCGTCGTCCCATAAACAGTAAGCTGCGGTCGTTATACTTTCGTTCATAGAGATGTTTAAATTTATGTCGTAAATAAAACTGAACATTTCTCTCTTCGGGAGAAGTCACAACATGTACACCCTTAATACCAAATTTTTTAAGCTCTAACGCGTATTCTTCAATCAAAAAAGTGCCAACACCAACGCCTTGGTGATCTGGATGCGTATTCATATGCAGATGAGCCGGAAATTTTTTAAACAAATCACTAAAAAGAACATAGCTGCCTAAAAGCGGAGAAAATATACTTTCTGCCGCTATGCTGTTACGGCAACCAATCAAATAGCCAAGGGTTTTTTTTGAATTCAAATCACAGGCAAAAAAAACGTCATCTGGCCAGTGTTCGATATACGGAGCAGCATATTTCTGAAAAAGTGACTGACGAAGTTCATCTGTATGAAGCGGCACTCTAGCTGTAGTATAAAAAATATTTTTAAGGTCATTTATGCGCGAAGATTTGTCTTCTATATAACTTAATATTTCAAGGTACATTTTTTGGTCGAATAAGTATAGGGGTGTATCCGGCCTCGCGAAGCGAAGCCAATAAGTATGGCATAATTACAATTGTTTGTGGTTGAATATCGTGCATAAGAAGTATGCCGCGCTTTTTCTTTTCAATTCTTTCGAGAGTATATGAAAAAAGTTTTTCTGGGTCTTTTAGTTTCCAGTCGAGAGAATCGATGTTCCAGTAAAATTCAATGCGCCCAAAGTGACTCAGATAGGCGCGCAAATCTTTAGTATAAGCCCCGAACGGAAAACGAAAAAAAGGTACATAAGCACCGATAGTATTC
>Ga0154799_1100_pt2 | contig 9465 bp, 9 predicted proteins | sample Rifle2008BG16ft_FD_105807 | JGI IMG/M metagenome (GOLD analysis project Ga0154799, IMG submission 105807) | Bdellovibrionales bacterium RBG_16_40_8 | reverse complement strand
CCATTTAATGTATATAACGCCTTAGGCGGGAGTAGAGAAACTCGCAGCGCAAAGTCAACTTCACGTCGCAAGCGCTTTTCCCACTCAAGATCGCGCATTTTTGTGGCTTGAAAATAAATGGCGTAAATTTGTAAAGATTCACCTATTGATGGGGCAATATTGCGTAGATTAATAGTCTCAGCGCGTATTTTTTCTTTAATTTCTAAGTTATCAGATTCGCTTAATTTATCTAGGGCCTGAATGGCAATTTCTATATCTGTTAGGCAGGAGTCATTTGTGTCGTCGCATAACTTTTCCGCAGATAATTTTCTTATATGATCTGATAGTCGATGCCCGGCAATAATTTCACGCTGGTAAAATGCATGCATTTTTTCTTCTGTAACAGAGCTTTTAGTAGCGGCAATTACTGAAGGTGAGGCAATCACGAGTGCAGTAAAAAATGATAAATTTATATATAGAGTTTTTTTAATTTTCATATTTATGTGTGGCTTTGTTATAATTTGTAATATTTATATTTTAAGAAAAATTACGCTGATTCACAATTGGACCAAAATCTAGAGTGAAGTTCTTTACACAATTATTTTTGCTAGAGCCAAAAAGCCTATTTTATGCTAAGCGACGTTGTCATAACCTGCCAGACGAACGTATGGAGAAGAATAAATGAAAAACGTTTTAGGTAAAAAGTACCCATTTGGAGAGCTAATATCCTTAGCTGTCATGTCATTTATTGCGATGGGTTGTGGAAGAGGTTTTGAAACTAATGTCATAGCGCCGCATACTGGCAATGAGCTATTCGAGCAAGAAGTGGCCCCATATGATACGACTCCAGAAGAAATAAAATCTCTAGAAAATATTATAAAGTCAGATTTAGCATATGAGATTAAGTCTGTGCCTCCTCATACTTACTATGTTTACTCAACGCGATTAAATATTCGCTCTGAACCGCAAATTAGAGACGAAAATATTGTCGGCGCTTTGAATCTTAATGATGAAGTACAAGTTATTGGTATAGTTAGCGACACTGTTTTTGTTGAAGTACAAATTCTAAAAACAGTTGCTAAGTTGAAATCAGCATCTACCTATTTTGTCGCAAAGGACTACTTGAGTATTAATAGAAATGAAGTTTTGCAAGATTCTTCGAGAAATAATTATTTTCTAGTTCAAAATATAGCTACCGAGAAATTACGTATTTATAAGAAACTTTGCGACGATGGTAGATGTGCGCATAAAATGGTATTTGAGTCCGATGTTGTCGTGGGTGAAAAAACGCGTAACCAATCAACTATGACAGTTCTTGGGTCGTTTAATATAATTAAGTGGGTTAAATTTTATGAAGATGGCGGGCAAAAGTATCCGTCATGGTATGATCCTAATTATCCAAAGGTGCCTGAGGTGGGGGCCGGTTTATTTAGCTGGACAAGCTCTGAGGCTTTACCATATCGAGGTAGTAAAGTTCGCGGGGCTTTTGGTTGGTACACTGCGCACGTTGGCCCGAATTCATACTATCAGTGGACTCACGGCACGATAGGCTGGGGCGCCGACAAAACAAAATATATAGATATTACACGTGGGTTTTTTTCGAATTTGTTTTCAGACCCACGTAGCCACGGTTGCACGCGCACTGATAATGAATCAATCGCTTATATTAGGCACATACTTGATGCAGGGGCGCCGCTAATAAAAATTTATGCTATTGAAAAGTTGTATGATCCCAACCTATTAAACTATCAAGAAAAAAACAAAAAATGGGATTACATTTTAACAAAAAACGGTGTTCGAATTGACGGAGAAAAAGCAGATCGCGAAAAAGTATTACAAGCGGGTACGCCAAGATCACAATGGCTAGAAGAAGGCTCATACGCCGTAGATTTACTACCTGACGTCAAAAGTTTTAAACCTGGTGGTAGCGGAGCTAAACGGGGCAAAAATGGCAATGTTTATGGATTGAAAGATAAAGACATGCGCGGCGTTTATTTTATAGATGAGGGTCGAGTACTCAATTATTCTCATCCTGATAAACTACCTGTAGGTGGCTATGGTAGAAATATTTTGCCAGAATATATGGTGGCCAAAGACGTTAATCAGTTTGTTGACTGAGCAGCGGTCTCCCATCCGGCGACGCGCCCAGATTCAAAATATATAATGCGAACTTCTGATTTATATCCTTCATCAGAAGAAGTCAGTTTATTGTAGCGCCATCGTTCATTACCATAAATATGCTCGCCAGCCACTTCTACAAAATCAGGGTCGCCCCAACTTTGACGAACGGCATTGCGTGACATTCCGCGCGAGATATCATTTTTTTCGATAAGTTTAGTTGTCACATGATCAAAAGATGTTTCGTTAGTTGTAACACCTTTCATATTAGCCCACCGTTCTTTGGCCTCACGGTTGGGCAGTCGTAAAAAATAAATGCGCTCAAGGTCATTATTAAAATATGGCTTTATAGAATAGTATTGCTTTTTATCTAAACTGTTTTGCAAATTTTTTTCTAACCGGTTAAGTTCTACTCGCGTCTGAATGGCTGTAACCTCTTCTTCGCCTAACTCCTTGCGTGTCTGTAACCCAAGCTCTTCTTTAGCTGAGTTATAAGCTTTAGCGCGTTTATCGAAATAAAATTCTCTTGCTCCGCCCTCGCTATCGTCGTTAGATGCATAGCCACTTGTTTCAGATCTTTCTAGAAGAGAACAGGCCGTTAGTCCTAATGAAAGTGGTAAAATTAATATTAAAAGTTTTGTCATAGGCGCCCCTTATGGATTGTGTATCGGTCTAAGACATGGAAAAATAAAGAGCAGCTAAAGGAAAAAAATGACCGCTGATATACCACAGGCTGGGCCTAGGCCCGACGAAAACATGATTTCGCTTGAGGATCTCGACAAGTTTATTGAAGAAGAAGATCCGAATTTTATCCAGAGCATGGTTGAGCTAAAAGTAGAAGTAGCAAGTTTGCAGCTTGACATTAAAAGCGAAAATATAGATCGAGATATTGATTTAGCGCGTACCACCGAGATGGTTGGTAAAAAAATAAAAGAAAAAACTAGATTTGAGATATTTAGGCGTGACTTTATTTCAGCGCTGCGACGTTTTCTAATTTCTATTAAAAATTTACTTTTCTCTACTAAAAGCCGCTTTATGCTTTTAGGCGAGAAGATCAAACATTTTGCCAGATTTACTCTGCCAGATTTGCTTCGTTTTTTTAAGTTTCGCAGTGTGCACTATTCTCAACTTACTTTGCGGTTTACTAAAACAAATATTGATGCTTATCAAAATTTATCAAAAGTTAGAAAATTTAGTTTATTTTTTACTCTGATATCAACACTTGCGGCCTTATTTTTTTTGGGCAAGACGTTTAGCCAGCAGTGGCTCCCGCATTTTACCGATCCCTTGATACATTCTTTAGAAGATAAGGCCATAAGTGTAGGTGCCTATAAAAATAAAAATGAGTTACAAGATCTTTTTCAGGCTTTTCCTGAAGTTGAGTTTTACGTTCTTTTAAGTAAGGTTATAGTTAATTTGAAACGCGATGAAAATAGCAGTCAAAATCCTATGGGCATATTTGAAATATATTTGGGAATAGATTCTAAAGATACGGCTATTGAAGTAAAAGATCGCGAACATGAAATTCTTGATACTATTCAACGCTCTTTAGAGCCATTTACCTACACCGAGGCTGTATCTATGTCAGGCAAAACGCGTATGAAATCTGTAATGCGTGATAACGTTAATAATATACTAAACCAAGGCAAGGTATTTCACGTTTACTTCAATACTTTCATAACGAATCCTTAGATTTTTCTTTAAAATCATTTAGGCAAATATTGTATCTACGAATGCGGTCGTGCAGGGTGCTTTTGGCAAGACCCAGATCTTGCGCAGAACGCCTTTGATTGCCTTTATAATAACTTAATCGCTCAACGATGGCTTCTCTTTCATATTCATGTAGATATTGCCTAGCTAGTGCGGGTATTATTTTGACTTTATTTGAGTGTTTTGGCTCACGATCAAGATCTAAAATATCAGGAATTTCATTTTCAGTTATAAGTAGTCCCGGAAATAATGCCGATGCGCGAGAAATTACATTTTTTAGTTCACGTATGTTGCCGGGCCAAGTGTGTTGACGCAAAAGTTTCATGGCCTCTGGGGCAAAAAATACCTTAAGCGGCCCAGAAAGTTGCTGAATAAGAGAATCGAAATCTTCGAGGCGTTCTATTAGTGCTGGTGGGCATATTTGTAAAATGTGCAGCCGAAAATAGAGATCTTCACGAAATTTTCCTTCGTCGACTAATTTTTTTAGATTACGATTTGTGGCGGCAACTATTCGTACGTCTATAGTAATTGAAGAATCATTGCCTACAGGTTTAATCTCATTATTATCAAGAGCTCGTAAAAATTTTGGTTGCATACTAAGGGGGATGTCTCCCACCTCATCAAGAAAAAGTGTTCCTCCTCTAGCCGCTTCAAATGCGCCCTTGCGATCTTCTTGAGCCCCAGTAAAACTGCCCTTTTGATGGCCAAATAGTTCGCTTTCGGCAAGTGTGTCAGTTAGGGCGCTACAATTTACACTTAAGAATTGTCCACTTGAGCGAAATGAAAGCTTATGAATCATGTTTGCTAAAATTTCTTTGCCTGTTCCAGATGGCCCGAGTAGCAAAACTGGGTGCGGTGATTGTGCTATAGCAGGTAGGCGTTTTAGCTGCTGATCCCAAGAAGCATTTTGGCTTGATAAAAAAGTATTAGATATGCCCATATCTTTTTCAGCAGTGAATATATATTCGGTTAATCCGACACGTAGTCGATCATGATCTTGTAGTTTTGCCTCAATAATGCGACTGCCGTTGATAAAAGTTCCGTTGCGTGACCTAAGATCACGCACATAAAAGCCATCAGATTTTTTTTCTATACGGGCGTGGCGATTAGATACGCAAAAATCTGGCAGATATATTTGCGCTCCAGGGTCTCGCCCTATAAGAATGCTGTCTTTAATTTCTATGGTTTTTAGTATGCTTTTATTAAGCAAAGTGAGAAAGCCATTTTCTTGTGGTAACGTTTTTACAAATAAGCTTTGAGTGCGCATTTTTTACCTCCAGCGGTTAGGTGTTGTTAGATTAATAATCAAGAACCATGCCGACTATACGTATGTGCCAGTTATGCATAGTTTTTAGCAGAGCGCTTTTTGGATGTCCGAATCGGAGGAATTTATGTCCAGACGGTCGGACGAGGTCAATGCCTGGTTATTGAAGGCGTTTCTGAGTGGACACCATAGCACTTTCGAAGTAAACGCAAGCATGTCCGCAAAATTTATTAAAAGTGCAGCAGAGCAAAAAGATTATCCTCCGCCATCACGCCCTGAGATTGGAATAGTGGGACGATCAAATTCAGGAAAGTCTACCCTTATCAATGCTATCGCAAAGCAAAAAAATCTAGCACATGTGAGCCAAAAACCAGGTAAAACTGACCTATTAAATTTTTATGACATTGATAGCAAGTTTACTCTGGTTGATATGCCAGGCTACGGATATGCCCGTCGCGGCCATGAAGTTCGTGATAAATGGACTCCCATGATTGAGTCTTACCTGCAAAATCGCGAAAATCTCAAAGGGGTAGTGCTGATTATGGATATCAAAAGGCACTGGAGCGAGGACGAGACGAATCTTGTCAGGTATTTAGCCCATTACGATCGACCGGTGGTGGTGGTTTTCAACAAAATAGACAAATTAAATAAAAGTGAACTCGCCACACTACAGCGCGAAAAAGCAAGGGATTTAGCGCTAATTAAGGCCAAAAAGGCCATTTCAGCGATTATTTATATCTCGGCAGACCGCCGTATAGGAATTATCGAGCTTCTGCGAACTATTTTTGAAAAGCTGATCCAATCGTGATAGGACTACTGTATGACTGCACTCGGAGTTATTCCTGCCCGTTATGGGTCGACACGTCTACTGGCGAAGCCGCTACATAAAATTAAAGGCAAACCTCTCCTTGAATGGGTGGTTAACGGCGTGCGTGGCGCAAAACTTTTGTCTGATCTTATAGTTGCAACTGATCATGAGAAAATCGCAAACCTTGCTGAAAGCTTAGGGGTCAGGGCAGTAATGACTGATCCCGAGTTGCCATCTGGCAGTGATCGCGTATGGGCAGCCGCGCAAAAGCACAATGCTAACATTGTTATCAACATTCAGGGTGATGAGCCGCTAATAGCTCCGTATTGGGTAGATAATTTGATACAGGCCATGGTTGAAAAACCACAAGTCGAAATGGCCACACTTGCTCATGAGTTACCAAGTAATGAGCTTGATGAAAAAGGTACCGTGAAAGTAATTTTGAATCGAGATAGCGAGGCTATTTATTTTAGTAGATTTGGCATACCGTATTCGCGCGAGTCAATTGAGAAGTGGCCAGGTGTAGCACTTAAGCACATTGGGCTTTATGGCTATAGAAAAAACTTTTTACAGAAATTTTGCGAACAAAAACCAACTCCTCTTGAAAAATCAGAAAGTCTTGAGCAGTTAAGGGCATTATGGTTGGGGGCAAAAATTCATGTGGTGAAAATTGCTGGTCAATCTATTGGGGTAGATACTCCAGAAGACGTCACGCGAGTTGAAGAAATACTGGCTAAAGGAGAGCGAACATGAGAAGCAAATCCAAAATATTTAAACAAAAATTTATTTTTGTAACAGGCGGAGTTGTTTCGTCAATCGGTAAGGGGTTAACTGCTGCAAGTTTGGGTGCGCTGCTCGAGGCGCGTGGAATTAAAGTATGCCTAATGAAGTGTGATCCTTATATAAATGTTGACCCAGGTACGATGTCACCTTTTCAACATGGTGAGGTCTATGTGACTGACGATGGTGCAGAAACAGATCTTGATCTTGGTCACTATGAGCGTTTTACCACAAGCTCACTTAATCGATCAAATAGCATAACTGCCGGTCAAGTATATGAAAGTGTTATAACAAAAGAGAGAAGAGGGGATTATCTTGGCGGAACGGTGCAGGTAATTCCGCATATTACTGATGAAATAAAAAGCCGAATTTTTGAAACTGGTCAGGGCAGTGAAGTAGTAATTGTTGAAATTGGTGGTACGGTCGGTGACATCGAAGGGCTACCGTTTATTGAGGCTATTAGGCAAATGCGCACGGATTTGGGATTTGAAAATTCTATTTTTGTTCACGTTACTTATGTCCCGTATATAGCGGCCGCTGGTGAGCTTAAAAGTAAGCCAACACAACACTCTGTTAAAGAACTTCGAGAAGTTGGTGTTCAGCCAGATTTTTTAATATGTCGCTCAGAAAAGCATCTTAATAGCGAAATTAAAAAGAAAATTGGATTGTTTTGTAGTGTTAAAGAAGACTACGTGATAGCAGCCACTGATTCAGAAACTATTTATGAAGTTCCGCTTGTTCTTTATAGTGAGGGTTTTGATCAAAAAGTTGTAGAGCGTTTAAAGCTTGATGCCAAGCCACCTCAGCTGCAAGGGTGGAAGAAAATGGTTATGGCGCTAAAAAACCCAGAAAATCAGATAACCATTGGCATTGTTGGCAAGTATGTTGACCTTAAAGAAAGCTATAAATCATTAAACGAAGCAATTATTCATGGCGGTATTGCCAATAGTACAAAGATTAACATCGTATATATAGACTCAGAAACAATAACAGACCGTAATGTGGCAATGGCACTTTCTGAGGTTCAAGGAATACTTGTGCCTGGGGGTTTTGGTGAGCGTGGGGTTGAAGGTAAAATATCTGCTATTAGGTATGCACGCGAGAATCGCATACCATTTTTTGGTATTTGTTATGGTATGCAGCTTGCCAGTATAGAGTTTGCTCGCCATGTGTGCGGAATTCAAGATGCCACCAGCCGTGAATTTATATCAGGTAAAAAATCTAAAAATCTTGTGATTGATTTTCTTGAAGAACAAAAAAATATGAAACAAAAAGGTGGCACTATGCGCTTGGGCGCGTTTTCATGTACCCTAATGAAGGGATCTCGCGTGAAAAGAATTTATGATGCCACGCATATTTCTGAGCGCCATCGCCACCGTTATGAGTTTAACAATAAATTTCGTGGGCTTTTTGAAAAGCGCGGTATGAATTTGTCGGGCATTTGTGAAGAGCGTGATTTGGTTGAAATTATTGAGATTACAGAGCACCCATGGTTTATTGGCGTACAATTTCACCCTGAATTTAAATCGCGACCATTGATGCCGCACCCGCTTTTTACAAGTTTTGTGGCAGCAGCATTAGATCATAAAAAACAGATGTTGAGTGTTACAAATAGACAGACGCGAAAGGTAAAGACGGCAAAGGTTATAAGAGAGGCAAATTATGATTGAAATAGAAGAAGCAAGACGAGTATTGCGTGTTGAAGCTCAATCTATTCTTGATACGGCAGAAAGGTTAGATCAAAATTTTAAAATTGCAGTTGATAAAATAATTGCGTGTAAGGGTAAACTTATTATTACAGGTATAGGTAAATCCGGTCTAATTGGACGTAAAATTTCTAGTACTTTTAGTTCTACCGGCACTCCATCGCTTTTTTTGCATCCAGCTGAGAGTTCGCATGGAGATTTGGGTGTTATTAGTAATTCAGATATTGTGCTTGCTATCAGTAATAGCGGCGAAACAGAAGAACTTGTCCCAATACTTAATTTCGTAGTGCGCAGAAATATTCCGCTTTTGGTGATGACTAGTAAAGCCTCAAGTCTAATGGGTAAGGCCGGTATTTTTATTGATATAAGTGTAAAAGAAGAGGCTTGCTCGCTCGGTCTAGCGCCAACATCAAGCTCGGCAGTTACATTAGCATTAGGTGATGCTCTAGCTATGGCGGTATTAAAAGTGCGTGGCTTCGGGCGCGATGCCTTTGCCGAATTTCACCCGGCTGGTTCACTGGGGCGGCGACTATTTTTGCGGGTGCGCGATTTGATGCACTCAGGTGTTGCGCTACCTGTAGTGAAAAAGAAAGACAATATGGCTAAGGCTCTGGCACTCATGACCTCTGCAGAGGTGCGTGGCGTTGCTGGAGTGGTTGATGACACTAATCAATTATGCGGTTGTATCACTGATGGTGACTTACGTCGTCGCCTTGAGAAAAAGAAAAACCCGCTAGATGATTTAGTTGAAGATATAATGTCATTAAATCCAAAAACTATAGACGTATCTGAAATGGCTGAAAAAGCACTTTTTGTTATGGAGCAATTTCAAATTCAAAATTTATTTATTACTGATAAACAGTCTACAACACCGCAAGCAGTTGTAGGTATAATTCATTTGCAAGATCTATTAAAAGCTAAGCTGCGGTAGTGATAGGCCTTAGATTTCAGTACATATTACACTGACCAAGGTCGGGGCTGTGCGAACATAGATAGTCAAGTAGACCCTTTCAACATACCATCAGAAAAGTATGCGACTACGTGTATTTGCCTCTATTTTTTTTATGGCTGCTGTTTATCCAGTTTTTTCTTATGCAGAG
>Ga0154799_1024_pt2 | contig 9585 bp, 9 predicted proteins | sample Rifle2008BG16ft_FD_105807 | JGI IMG/M metagenome (GOLD analysis project Ga0154799, IMG submission 105807) | Bdellovibrionales bacterium RBG_16_40_8 | reverse complement strand
TTCTCACGTTTTAGCCGCCATCGAACTACCTACTGAACTCGCCCACTCCACCATTCGTATCGGCATTGGTCGCTTCACAACTGAAAAAGATCTAAATGTAGCCTTTGATAAAATTGTCGCTATGGTTAAGTCGCAATAATTAGAAATTATTTGAAGAAGTGTACCGATCCCAATGATATGTTGTTGAATTCAAAGCTATATTCTATGGGTTATTTTGCAAAAAAGTCCGAGTCTTGTGAAAATCTTACTGAGTAATAAAGAGCTAAAAAAAATATCAAATTATCAACATAAAAGTAGATCAGTGCATGAACTTTAAAAGCTCACTGCCTTTATCTTGCAATAATAAATGCCCATCGTGAGGTATTTCGATGATGTCTTTCGCCTTACAATATAAAGCAAATTTTTGATAATCTGCACTGTGAAATAGACTGTCTTTACTAGAATAAAAATATTTTGTGATAAATCCATTTTTTACATTAAGTAATTTTTCTTCCCAAAATTTCCAGTCTTCGTTTTTATATATCCATAAAAATCTTTCAAAGGCCCTTTCAACAAGTGCAAGTTTTCTCTCGCTCATATGCTTAATTTCATGTACTCCTAATCCGCCAAGTCTAAAAACCTTAGCCAAAGCCTCAATGCTTTCTCGGCCTTCGCTGGTATTTAAATAAAAATTTACTCCTTTATTTCGATAACCAAAAGCAAGAAGAATTCTCACATGAGTATCACGAATATGAAAAAGCGGTCGAAATGGCATTGGGTTAAGAACAATATGCGATGACACATTAAATTCACTTGTTAGTCTGATGCCCAAACTAAGTGTCGCCCCATAGCTCTGCCCTATTAGCGAAAGCTCGTGCACACCTTTTCTTTCATAAATAGATTTCACAAATTGATTTAAACAATGCACCTGACGCGAAAATGAAATTGGCTCGCGATGTGTAAAAAATGTTTTTATATTCGGTATTACCACACGATAGTTTTTACCCAAGGCACCAGCTATTTCAAACCAATCATGTGGACTACCACCAAATCCGTGAAGAAGTAAATAAACTGGCCCTGATTCACCTTCAACTTTATAGCGAATTTCAATGTCTTCAAAAGTGAAAACTTTCATCAATACACTCTAATCAAAATTCAAATTAATTTTTACTGCGCTGTTTAGTAATTTCTTGAATTTCTTTATCTTGTTCAATGAGATTGCCCGTCACTGCGTGAGATACCTGTGTCTCAGGCATACGACTACCCTGCGGCCTTTTATGACTCATGTTTTTTTGCTTTTCTACTTGCTCAGCAAGATCAACCGTAATATCTCCAAAACAAATAACCTGACAGGCCAGTCGCCTTTGATCGATAAAGTAACCAGTGCCAATTAGACTTAACTCTTTTGTCCCAGGAGGTAACACATTATGTTCGCCATCGATAATTTTTATTCTACACTCGGCACATGATGGAATGGCATTACAAACAGATTTAATAAAAATATTATTTTTGTCTGCCAGATCTTTAACTGTCTGATTCGGTTTTATCTCAAACTCAATATTCTGCGGTAAAAATTTAACCTTCATTATACTTTCACCTTAATAAATTTTTTTTTGCCACTGCGAACAAGAAATTCATCGCCTATTTTTAAATCAATTGTCATTTTCCAATCTGATACTTTTTGCCCTTTTAGCTCTACCGCCATGCCTTCAATTGCACGCCTAGCTTCAGCATTAGATGTCGCAAGCCCAATTTTAACTAAAAATTGTACCACCCCAACGCCTGTTTCAGCCCCACATTTAATTTCTGGAACATTATCAGGAATGCCTTTATTAACAAAAATGCGATTAAATTCATCTTCTGCCTTTTCGGCATCATGTGAAGAATAAAACCTGGTAACGAATGTTTTAGCTAGGGCCACTTTAATATCGCGTGGGTGTTTTTTACCCGCAGATATGTCTACTTGCAGCGCTGCCAAATCACTAGTTGTCATGTCAGTCAAAAGTTCATAATAACGAATCATCAACTCATCACTAAGTCGCATAGTTTTACCGAACATATCTTTTGGCGTATCTTCTACGGCTATATAGTTATTGAGGCTTTTAGACATTTTTTGCACACCATCTAGGCCTTCAAGAATAGGACTTGTAATGATGCACTGTTGAGGTAGGCCATATGATTTTTGAATCTCTCTGCCTACTAATAGATTAAATCGCTGATCAGTGCCGCCTAGTTCAACATCAGATTTTAAAGCAACAGAATCATAGCCCTGCACTAACGGATACAAAAGTTCGTGTATTGAAATAGGCGTTTGGTCTTTGTATCTTTTTGAAAAATCATCACGCTCAAGCATGCGCGCAACAGTATAGTGAGACGATAGCTTAATAAATTCGACGGCCGAAAAATTTTTAAACCAACTTGAATTATAAGCAACTTCAGTTCTTTCTTTATCAAGAATTTTAAACACTTGGCGAGCATAGGTTTTGGCATTTTCAACACACTCTTCTGTCGTCAGGGCAGGGCGCGTTTGATTGCGCCCGCTTGGGTCGCCAATCATTGCCGTAAAATCGCCGATCAAAAAAATTACCTGGTGCCCTAATATTTGAAATTGGCGTAACTTATTAATAAGTACTGTATGGCCCAAATGTAAGTCAGGACGAGAGGGGTCAAACCCTGCTTTAATACGAAGCGGCTTTTTGTTTTTATAAGAATCTTTGAGTTTACTAAGAAGTTCTACCTCAGAGATAAAATCTACCGTACCTTTTTTAAGCTCATGAAGTTGCTCTTCTGGAGACATTTTAAACATCTAAATTATCTCGCATGCTCTACAATTCGTGTTTCACGAACAACCGAAACCTTAATTTGCCCTGGATAGTTAAGCTCTCGCTCAATTTTTCGTGCAATATCTCGACTCAACATATTCGCCTGATCATCGGTAATTTTCGAACTTTCAACTAACACACGAATTTCTTTACCCGACTGAAGGGCATAAGTGCGCACAACCCCATCAAAGCTGTTGGCGACAGATTCTAAATCTTCAAGACGGCGAGTAAAGTTTTGTATCATCTGACTATTGGCCCCTGGGCGTGCCTCTGAAAAAGCATTTGCGGCAAATACAATGTGACCTAATAGTGTTCGCCCCTCGTCTTTTATCCCTTGAGAGCGAATGGCCTGTACAATATTATCTCGCTCTCCGTAGCGCTTTGCAAAATCAGCACCTACCTGCCAAACGCTACCCTCAACTGTATGATCTATTGCCTGGCCTAAATCGTGAAGCAAACCAGCCCGCCTGGCAGCAGTCACATCTTCACCTATTTCTGCTGCCATTAGCCCTGCTATATTTGCAACTTCAAGGCAATGGTCATATAGATTTTGTGCGCCAACCATACGATACTTCATGCTACCAATAAGATTCAATATACTGACATTGACGCTAGCTAACCCCAAATCAAATGCAGCTTTCTCGCCGTCTTGCTTAATGGTTTGCAGTAAATCGCCTTTAACCTTTTCAACAACCTCTTCGATTCTGCCGGGGTGAACACGCCCGTCAGCCATTAATTTTTCAAGCGTTAGTTTAGCAATTTGACGTCTGACAGGATCAAAACTAGAAATTACTACGGCTTCTGGGGTTTCGTCGATAATAAGATCAACGCCACAAGCTGCCTCAAGAGCACGAATATTTCGACCCTCACGACCAATTATTTTACCTTTCATTTCATCGCTGGTGAGAGGAACAATGCTAACTGTTCTTTCTGTGGCCACTTCATTAGCATAACGAGAAATAGCTACAGCCAAAATCTTTTTGGCGTTTTGATCAGCCTCACGACGTGCTTTCTCCTCAATTTTCGTAAGTTCAGGGGCAATTTCTTTTCGCGCATCTTCTTCTAAGGCCGCGCGCAATTCAGCTCTAGCCTGTTCTGTGGTCATGGCACTTACGCTTTCTAATTTATGCTGTAGTTCAACAATTTGATACTGAGTATCTTTTTCTAAATTTTCAAGTCTACTTTCTTGAATTTTTAACTTTTCATTACGATCTTCTAGACTTCGCATTTTTGCCAGCAAGACATCTTCTTTTCTTTTGTAATCTCCATCAAGTCGCTGTTCTTTTTGTTTTAACGAATTCTCATGACTCTGCATTTTTTGTTTTTCTTTGCGAATCTCGTTTTCGGCATTGCGACGCGCTCTTGTTTCAAACTCTTGCGACTTAGTCGTGGCCTCTCTTTCTATTCGATGAGCCTGCGATCTTGCCCTTCCAACAATACGATCGGCTTCTTTCGATGCGTCTGCTTTAATTTTATTGTCTTGCATCTGTCTATAAACATATAAAGCGATGATGCCGCAAACTGCCCCACCTACAAATGTGATTAAAATAAGAATTGCTGAATATCCCATATTTTTTTGTCCTTCTAAGAGTCAAATCTTCTATAAATAAATTTATCGGTTACCACCATATCCATAACCACATCATGAGATGCCCGAGGCAAATCATCGTTTGTCATTTGTCCTACCATTCCAATACCGATCTTTAAGCCCGTAAAATGAACTAATGTGCGATCATAAAATCCTTCACCTCGCCCCAATCGAACTCCATTGCGATCAAATGCTATGCCAGGCACCAATATTGCCTTCATTGCCTCAAGAATGATTTTTTTTGATCTATCTTGTATAGGTTCAGGTATTCCGAACGAGTTTAGGCCAAAAGCGTGACTAACTTGCGGAATATAAAATTCTAACGCTGAACTCTCAATTCGAGAAAAGGCAAATTGGTAATTTTTGTCAGCATAAAGTGCTTCTAAATCTGGTTCATCAGGGCGAGATTTAAAAGCGCCGATAATAACTCCGGTAGGCAGTATTTTCTTTAAAAAGCTTATGATGCGCTCACTAACTTCTGAATCTGGAAGCTCATGCGCAAGAGACGCTTGAATACGACGCCTAATCGCAGATTTTTTTTCAATTATTTCTGAGTCGGTCATATATCCTTGCTTTCTTAAAAAGCAAAGACTTCAAGAGGGGTCAATTCGTCGTCGCAGATACGTCTTCTATTTGATCAAGTATAATTCGTGTGCGCTCTTCAATTTTATCAAATTCTGTTGTTGCTGTTTTTTTCAGCAAAAAAAGCTCTTCAGCAATATTGAGCGCTGCCAGTAACAATGCATTTTGAAATGATACCGTTCTATTGGCACCCATGACATCTTTAACTTTTTCATCTACTATTTTGATCAATTCTGATACGGTTTGCGCGTTGTGCGACGACCGCAACTTAAGTGAAAGACCCGCAACTTGCACGTTATGAACATGTTTTGCAGCCTCTAACACTTTTTGCCTCCAAAAGTCTAAGTTGTTGTACGATTTAAAAGTATCTGAAAGTAGCCTAAGGGTCAATTTTGCATCTGATAATGCACTAGGTCGCAGATTCTAATCCTCTCCACGAGATACATTGAAATTTTCAGTACCGCGCAAAAAAGTATAGACGTGGTTAGCCAAAAGCCCTACTACGCGACGATAGTCGTTTAAAACATCTAAATGAATTGAACTAGTATTTATCGTATCAGCTCTGCCTTGTACTAAACGTTCAATATGTGCTTCACGCATAGTTTTTTCCATCTTGCGAATTACTCTTTTTTTAAACACAACCTTAGCTGCAAGATCTTTACTTTGCAGCTGAAAGCAACTTACCGAAAGCGAAGCTACCTCCATAACAGCAGTATGAAGGCCTTTGAGCTCACTCCAGCCCTCGCTACTAAATTCAACTTTCAAAGAATGTTTTTTGCGTGCCAAATCTAGAATCGAGTTATCTATTACATCAGCAGCGCTTTCTAGATCAGAAGCAAAGCTAAAAAGTCTAACCATTTGCCGATGCATGACCCCATCATTATTATCTATAAATTTTGTTATAAAACGACTTATCTCGCGATTTAGCAGATCAACTTTATTATCACGGGACCGTAAATCATCAGCCAAATCAGTATCATCATCATCTAGAATTCTAATCGAATCTTTAATCATTGAAATTACAATATCTGCCATGCGCAAGCATTCACGCTCAGCGTGCGCAAGTACGACACTTGGCGATTCAAAGTGAATGCGATCTAAATATTTTACCGTAAACTCTTTTTCATGAGCAGATGGTGGAAAAATCTTTTCAATAAGCGCCGCCCCAGGTCTTATAAATGGAAAAAATATAATTGCTCCTGCAGCATTGAAAAGAAGATGAGCATTGGCTACATCACGAATAGGGCTATCAGAGGCAATAAGCTGCGCCATGTATGGAGTTAAATAATAAAATAAACACACCATTAGTGTTTTATAAAAGCAATGTGACCAGGCCACTTGGCGACCAATTGTGTTGCTGCCAGTTGCTGCTATTATTGCTGTAGCGGTAGTGCCAAGATTGGCCCCGTAAACCCAATAAAATGCGTCATTGAGAGTTATTAAGTGTGATGAAGCCATGGCCATGGCAATACCTATTACCGCAGCACTACTATGTACAAATGCGGTAAAAACGGCAGAAATTGCCAGCATTGCCATAGGATTAGAGCGTAAATGCTCAAGAGATGCGGTAAAAAATTCTGTTTGCTTTAAATCAGCTGTACCCCAGCCAATTACTTCTAACCCCCAAAACATAAGTCCAAATCCCATAACTGCCTGCATTACCCGACTTAGGCTTTTACGAGTCGTCCAAAAATGAATGGAAAAAGCTACGGCAAATATTGGCAATCCAAATACTGCCACATTAAGACTTAATAGTTGTGTGGTAACTGTGGTTCCTACTCCAGTACCAATAATAATACCCATAACCTGCGGCAAGGTAATAACACCTGCAGTACCAAGACCCACAAGCATAGAAGTAACAGCCCCAGAACTTTGCATTATTACTGTAATAATAATACCGGCCATAACTCCAAGAATTGGCCGATTAGAAAGCTTGGCAATCGAAGCCCTAATTTGGTTGGCTGCAAGATTTTGTAGATTTTCACTCGCGATACTCATACCAAAAAGAAAAAAAGCAGTTCCGCCAAGAATAAAAATAAAAATGGAGTGATGCCCTATCACAATATGGCCTCAATAAATGCCTTGGCTTCAAAGGGTTTTAAGTCTGTAACCTCTTCACCAATCCCCACATAAATAATAGGAATTTTTAATTCATAGGCCATCCCAAGAGCTACTCCGGCTTTACTTGTTCCGTCCATTTTTGTCATAATAACGCCGGTGAGTTCTAGATCTTTATTAAATTCTCGGGCTTGAACTAGTGCATTTTGACCGGCATTTGCGTCAATAACCATAAGCCTTTCTTGTGGCGCCTCTGGCAATACCTTTGCCATCACAGTTTTCATTTTTATTAATTCTTTCATTAATGATTCTTGCGTATGAAGTCTTCCGGCGGTGTCGACAATCACCAAATCAGCCTTCATGGATTTGGCCTTTTCAAGCCCAGCGTAACTCACAGCACTTGGATCTTTAACGTTATCTGGGTTAAAAATTTCACATCCTGCTCGCTCAGCCCAAACTCTCAATTGGCTATCGGCCGCCGCACGAAAAGTGTCTCCGGCAACGATTAATACTTTTAACCCCTGTTCTTGAGCTAGGCTTGCAAGTTTACCGATAGTAGTAGTTTTACCGACACCATTTATTCCTACTACCATCCAAACACATGGTTTTGACTGCAACTTAATATTCTCAAAAATATTTCTCTGTCTAGTTGAACCTAAAAACATATGGTTCATTTCTTCGCGTAACGTTTGTTTTAGAACCTCTGGATTAGCTAAATCTGCCCCTGAAAGACTTGTAGTAATTTTGTCTAGTAAAAATTCTGCTGTTTTTGGCCCTAAATCGCTAGTGTATAAAATTTCTTCAAGCTCTTCACGAATTTCTTCTTTAATCTTACGACTAACTATTAGTTTAGCAATTCTACCCCAAATACTTTCTCTTGTATTAGTCAATGCGTTTTTAAGAGTTTTCTCTGGAGATTTGGCCTGAGGCAGATCTACTTGCGGCTTATCAATCTTAGGTTGATCTGCTGTATCTTTAGCGCCTATATAATAACGTGCGAAATAATAAACGGCAGATCCGACCGCTCCGACTACAACAAAAAAAATACTAAGACCAATAATTAAACTCGTGGAGTCTATGTTCATTATTTGCCCATATATTAGGTTAAAGTCTGCGCCAATTTTTCGGCATCAGCGAGACTAACCGAAACCATTTTCGACACACCTTTTTCTTGCATTGTTACGCCATAAAGTTTGTCATTTACTTTCATGGTGTGCTTATTGTGTGTAACTACAATAATTTGTGAGCGACGAGCCATTTCTTTAACAAGATCATTGAACCGCATAACGTTTGCATCATCTAGTGGGGCATCAACCTCATCTAGCAAGCAAAATGGTGAAGGCTTAACTAAAAATATAGAAAATATTAACGATACCGCGGTAAGTGCCTTTTCTCCCCCAGAAAGTAAAGTAACACTTTGCATTTTTTTACCTGGCGGCTGCGCTATAATGTCTATGCCGTGTTCACCACTTTCAACATCTTCGATAATTTGTAAGCTCGCTTCACCGCCGCCAAACAAAACCGGAAATACCTGACGAAAACGACCATTTACCTGCTCAAAAGTTTCTTTGAATCGTCGTGAACATATACGATTAATTCGATCGATTACCTTATTTAAATGCTCTTTTGCTTCAAGTAGATCAGTGTGCTGTTGCGATAAAAACTCGTAGCGAGTTTTTACCTCATCATATTCTTGAATTGCAGAAAGATTCACTTCACCAATTCGTTTTAACTTCTCGCGGAGCTCTTCAGTGTCTTTAGAAAATTGCTCAATATCACCCGATTGTTCACGGTATTGCGAAGCTATATCGCGAAGATTTATCATGTAACGGTCATTTATATGCTCAACCAAGTAAGTCTCTTTTAATTTAAACTGCTCTAGATGTATTTGCGTTTCGCTCATACGTGCACGAATTTGATTCAAATCGTGCATTGTCTGACTTAATTCACCTTCAACTTTACGCTCATTAGATTGCACCATTTCAAAAATATTGCACAATTGCGCTACTGAAAGCTCTGCTTCTTTTGCCTGATGAATTACCCGCTGCAATTCTGTTTGCAAATTTTCTACAGTTATTTGACTAGAGGTGAGCGTATTACTGTTTCGCTCTGTCTCTTCACTCATTGTTTTTAGCTGACTTTCAACATCTGATATTGTTGCTTGAAGTAATATAAGTTCGCGCTCGGTACTTTCTAACTCTTGTTTTTTTGCGGCAACGTTAATTTTAAGTTCAGTGACGGCGTTACTATTTTCATCAACTCTTCGGCGTGAGTTTTCGTAATCTGTAGTCAGCCCTTGAATTTTCGCTTCAATTTCATTTTTGTAAATCTGCGAAGATTCGATCTGTTTTGTCAGTTCAGTAAGCGCTTCGCGAAGCGAGGTAATTTCTTTTTCAACTTTTTCTGACTGCTTTAATTCAAAATCGTAAGCATTTGTTACATTGCCAAGTTCTATCTCAGCACGTTCAAGATCTTTACGTAGTTCTGCTATGAGAATTTCTTTTTCTACAGCAGATTTTTTTGCAATTTCAAGTTGCCCTGAAAGACCACTTTCTT
>Ga0154799_1109_pt1 | contig 9699 bp, 12 predicted proteins | sample Rifle2008BG16ft_FD_105807 | JGI IMG/M metagenome (GOLD analysis project Ga0154799, IMG submission 105807) | Bdellovibrionales bacterium RBG_16_40_8 | reverse complement strand
TTGAACTATGTTCAAGATAAATAATATGTCCAGATTGTTCTCCACCCAAACAGTAACCATGTTTGCGCATTTCATCTACTACACATTTATCGCCAACATCAGTACGCACAACTTTAATACCGTAATTAACTAAACATTGATCAAGCCCAATATTGCTCATTTCTGTCGCAACCACAGTATCTTGTGCCAGTGTACCTGATTTCTTTTTTTGTATAGCCGATATGGCAAGAATTTTATCTCCATTAATAATTTGCGCCTTCTCATCAACCATAATTACTCTATCGGCATCACCATCAAGAGAGATTCCCACATCTGCACGATAACGAGCCACCTCATCGCTTGTTCGTACGGGGTAGAGCGCACCGCACTTATCGTTAACATTTCGCCCGTCAGGAGAATTGCCAATAACAATCACTTCGGCACCAAGCTCTTCAAAAATTGCTGGAGCCACCTTATACGCAGCTCCGTTTGCGCAATCTAAAACAATACGCTTACCTTCAAGACTCAAGTTCATCGGAAAAGTATTTTTGGCATAAACGATATAGCGCCCACTAGCATCATCAATTCGACGCGTTCGTCCAATATCATTTGAATTTGCCAGGTGTGCACCCATCTCTTCTTCGAAAACTAGGCGTTCGATTTCGTCTTCAATGGCTTGAGCTATTTTGAATCCATCTGAACCAAAAATTTTAATACCGTTATCATGAAAAGCGTTATGAGATGCCGAAATTACTACTCCGGCATCAGCACGCATGTTTTGCGAAACAAATCCGATTCCAGGTGTCGGCAGAGGGCCAGTAAGTAATACGCGAACACCCATAGAATTAAGCCCTGCTGCCAATGCTTGCTCAATCATATAACCAGAAAGTCTGGTGTCTTTTCCGATCAAAACTTTTAACTTTGCACCTTTTCTATCAGGTTGCTGCTTGAGCACATAGCCTAATGCTTGACCAACTTTAAGCGCGATATCAGCAGTCATCGGAAATTTATTAGCAGTGCCACGAATGCCATCAGTGCCAAATAAGCGGGGCGAAGATTTTGATTTTGTCATAATTTACTACCCTCTTTTATAATTAAATCAAGCTCACTAGGTTCAATAATCAAAAGTTTGATCCCTGTAGGCAAGTTTATATATTCAGGTATAATTTTAACTTTTTTTTCGCCGGCAAGCTCATTTAGCAAGTTGACAGAAATTACCTGCGAAGACTGAGTAAATTTTTTTAATGCAACACGTGGCCCTGATACTTTTACTCGCACAGTTTTATCTGGCGAATTCACAATTGAAAAAGATGAGCCAAGCATAAACTCTAAATTCATATCAAGCCATAGAATTCCATCTTTACGCCCCTGTAAAGTAGTAACCCAAATGGCTATCGCAACAAAAAATGCCACTAGTTTATAAAACCAATTATTAATAACATGCTCTTTCAGCTCGGGTAGACGCTTTTTCATATAGCGACACTCCGCTCTGATTTCATTTTAATTCCAAGTAAATTATATAGCTCTTGTCGCAACGTCGCATGATCAATGCCTTTTGTAAAATATCCACCGTGCACTAAACTCACTGTCTGACTTTCTTCACTCACCACAATAACGATCGCATCTGTTTGTTCTGCAAGTCCTATGGCCGCACGATGGCGAGTACCTAAATTCTTATCAAGTGCCTGATTAGTAGATAGTGGTAAAAAGTTTCCTGCAGAAAAAATGCGACCCCCACGAATGAGCACAGCCCCGTCATGAAGTGGGCTAGAACTAGCAAATATAGAATTTAAAATTTCTGCCGACACGCTAGAATCAAGTTCAGTGCCAGACTCAATAAAATAATCAAGAACAATTTCACGTTCAATAACAACAAGTGCACCAACGCCTTTTTGTGAAAGCTGCGAAACACCTTGCGCAATTTCTTCGATATTGTGCCTAACCTGTATAGAAGATGCGCTAAAAAGTAATGGATTTGACCCAATTTGCGCTAGAGCTCGACGAATCTCGACCTGAAAAAGAATAACTACAACCAGAAATAAATTCGAAAACACAAGTTCTAGAATCCAATTAAACGTAACAAGGTCAAACCAAATACTAAAAAAATAGGCAATTGCTAGCACTCCCATACCTGAGAGAATTTGTACAGCACCTGACTTTTTAGTGAGAAGAAGTGCTCTGTAGACGACTAGCCATACAAGCAACAAATCAAACCAGTCTCTAAATTCTATTTGATCTATAAAAAATTTGGTGCTTTCAAAGAAGTTTTTAATTATCAAGTAGTCCTCTATCTCAAGCTGTCACAGGCCCAGGATTACCCATGGGATCTCGCGATCCTGAAGATACTTTTTGCTTCTTCTCTTCTTCTTCTTTTTTTGCTGCTTGCTTTTGCTCTTCTGCTAATTTGTCCTGATTTTTTTCTCGCAGACGCGTAATCTCTTCAATAGAAGTCCCTTGAACAAGTAGATCAACTTCTTCTGAATCAATGGTTTCATATTCTAAAAGCGCTTTAGCTATACCATGTAGGGCGTTGATGTTCTTATGTAAAATATCTAACGCCTTTTCATGTCCCTCAGAAATAATTCTTCTAACTTCAGCATCTATCTCTTCAGCTTTTGATTCAGAATACTCTCTATGATTAGTCATCGACATACCTAGAAAAACAGGCCCTTCGCGTTTTTCAAGTGCAAGCGGACCAATTTTTTCGCTCATGCCCCATTCGCACACCATGCTTCTTGCTAACGAAGTGGCGCGCTCAATATCGTTTCCGGCTCCAGTTGTATAATCTGTAAAAATAATTTCTTCAGCTGCCCTTCCGCCAAAAAGAAAAGCCACCATGTTTTCAGCCTTACTTTTCGCTAGATTTAAAAGCTCTTCTTTAGGAAGAGTTTGGGTTACTCCCAAGGCCATACCCCTAGGAATAATTGATACTTTATGAATTGGATCCATTCCTGGTAAAATTTTTCCTACTAATGTGTGACCAGCCTCATGATAAGCAGTTATTTTGCGATCATCTTCGCTTACGATCATGGATTTTCTCTCTGAGCCCATAAGAATTCTATCTTTGGCTCTTTCAAAATCCTCCATTTCAATTTTATTTTTATCTAAGCGTGCTGCCTGAAGTGCCGCCTCGTTTACTAAATTTTCAAGATCTGCGCCGCTGAACCCCGGCGTTCCTCGAGCAATACGTGAAATATCTACGTTTGAGGCCAGGGGGGTTTTACGCGTATGAACTTTGAGAATTTGTTCGCGCCCATTAATATCTGGGCGATGCACAATAACTCGACGATCAAAACGACCAGGACGTAATAACGCTGGATCAAGAACATCTGGTCTATTTGTCGCTGCAATTAAAATTACTCCATCATTACTTTCAAAGCCATCCATCTCAACAAGCAGCTGATTAAGCGTTTGTTCGCGCTCGTCATGCCCGCCGCCCATACCCGCGCCACGATGGCGACCAACCGCATCTATTTCATCAATAAATATCAAGCACGGCGCGTTTTTCTTTCCTTGCTCGAAAAGATCACGCACGCGACTAGCACCAACACCGACAAACATTTCAACAAAATCTGATCCAGAAATAGTGAAAAACGGCACGTTTGCCTCACCCGCCACCGCTCGTCCGAGCAGAGTTTTACCTGTTCCTGGCGGGCCGACCATTAAAACGCCTTTCGGAATGCGGCCGCCCAGGCGAGTAAATTTCTTCGGGTCTTTTAAAAATTGCACAATCTCAACAAGATCTTGTTTTGCCTCTTCAACGCCGGCTACATCACGAAAGGTTACCTTATTTTTATTTTCGGTTAGTAGTTTAGCGCGGCTTTTACCAAAGCTCATGGCTTTGCCGCCACCAGCCTGTAATTGACGAAAAAGAAACATCAACATCACTACTAACAGTATCATCGGCAACCAGTTAACTAGAAGTGTTGCCAGAAAAGATGAATCGTTGTGCTCATATTTAGGGATTAACCCATTTTCCATAACAAGCTGATATCCATCACTATCAGTATTTCCGAAAATTTGAAATTTTGTGGCATTTTGATATTTGTCTTTGAATTGGTCTTTAATATCGCCCAAAATTTCGCCTTCGCGAAAAGTAACACTTTTAACTTCTTTATTACGAATAGCTTCAACAAATTTCGGGTAATCAAAATCACGAATCATGACATTCTTTTGCGCTTGATACATTTGAAAAAAAAGTATCCCGAGAACTAAAAAAACCGCCCAAAGCGCCATCGTTTTCTGAGAATTTTTCATATTCAAAACATCCTTTAATTTATGATATTATGATACCACGAAACCCTAGCCGCTCACAATGACGTCAAACTTTCAGGGCCTGAATCCGCTCTGCATTAACACGCCATTCGTGATTTAGTAGACGAAATCTGAATTCTCCACGTCTATTGTCAAGTCGGCGCACAATTTCTTCAATCTGACCTTGAGTATAGTGGCTTATTTTGAGACATACCAAATACCTGGCAACGATAGAGCATTTCTCATCTCTGCTCAAAAAAAGAAATTCTGGGCGCGATAAACTTTGTTTATGTATTGGCAATACATTAATTGTAGATTTCTTGTCATTTGAACTAATATTTGACAATGAGCGCGCCAAACTCGTCTTACTGCCAGGAATTTTTTTTTCTAAATCTAGAAGCCACTTGTGACGCAACCAGTTGCGAAGAGTGTCTCTATTTTCATTTGATGGGTCATCAAGCCACCTAACGTTAAGTTTATTGGCCAGATCCTGAATCTCTTCACCAGTACATTTTAATAGCGGGCGCAACTTCTCTTCTGACAAGACACTCATGGCTTTTAGTCCGTAAAGTCCGGTGCCGCGTATAAGTCTTATAATCTGAGTTTCAAGCAAATCATCTTGATGATGAGCTAGAGCCAAGTAAGGAGTTGCTGCAGATTTACGCGATATTTTTGTTAAAATTTTCTGTAACTCTTTATAACGAAAATTTCTAAGTTCAGCTTCTGAACGCAAAATAGCTCGTGGCAAAGTTTTATTGGTATAAAATGGCAGGTTAAGTAAGCTAGACGACTTTTTTACAAATCGTCTCGCTCTATTACGAAAAATTGTTTGTACTCTATCACCACGACCATGATGAATATGACCTACGTATAGTGGTGATTTAATTAGCGGCTGCAGTCTTTTTAACAAGGTTAGTAACACCATAGAATCTCTGCCACCAGAAACGGCTACCAAGATATGGTGCCCTTCACCCCCTACCTTACGCAGGTCACGTAGAACTTTGTGTTCTACTGGCAAAAGTTTTAATTGAAGACTGTCCATCCTGTGGTGAAGCATCCACCTCTTTTACACCGAACTGGTTGCGGTGCAAAGCCTTGAAACTGAACATCCCAACCAATATTGCGACAATCACCATTCATGCATCTGGTTATATAACTACCACGGTCTGGCATATAAGTTACCCAGCCAAATTCCAGACAATCAGCAGAGGCAAATGAAGTCTGACAGGTCACATCCATGATCATTCGACCATTATCTGCTCGATAAACAGTCCAACCATCAATAAAGCATCCATTAGTTTTACAGTAAGTCTGAGTTATTACTGAACCCCTATGCTCTTCGTGCCAGCCATTTAACTCACAGTCACCGCCTTCACATGATATCAATGTGCTTGAACCAGTGCGTGTATCTATAGTTTGCCAGCCCTCGCGTAAACAATCTTCGAGTATACAAGTCACGTCTACATTTGCTTTGGCTTGAAAAACAAGTAGCTGCGCTATAATGAGCAACATAACTTTCATATTCACCCCCATAACTTACAAATTCTTAAAAAAACCTACTTTGCCCATCCTATTCACTCTTCTACAGAGTTGTCTAATTCTTTGACGTTTTTACTTCTCTAAACCCCAAAATATTTAATCTCTGACTGGCTTCGAGTTTGCTTAGCTATTTTGCATGGGTATATATAACGTTACATCTGGTATTTTTCGGCGCGTCATTTTGTCTTATGCCGCTTTTATAACCTCTACCGCCTTGCTGGCTACTAAACAGTCACCAAAACAAAGCTATAATTATTCAGACGGATTTGTAGGATCTAATACCTCAGGAGTTAATTTATCAGAGGCCGGAGATATTGACGAAAGCCAATTACCACTAGAAACTCCGCGTATAAAAAAAATTGAACTACATCATATAAAAGACATCGAGAAAAGCGCTGATAGAAGTAATAAATAAAAAAAGAGTTAGTAGTAGCCAAGCCATTATTTTATAGGCCCGAGCAATGCGCAAAGCTCTAAGTGAATAGCCCGCAGTATAACTAAGAAGAGTAACATTTTCTTTAAATGCCGAAATTAATCCTCGAGATGAAATAGCAAAAGCCGCAAATGCGCCTAAAAAAATAAATAAAGGCTCCATAACATGTTTTCGGCAGCTTAATGTTTCAACTTGAGATTTTTTATATATGACGTAAGTCTAGTCAGGCTCAGTATGTTTAGTTTTGGGGCTCACATTTTTTTTCACCACGTCTATTTCTGCAGTGATGCGAAATTTATGCTCCTCGACAAAACGTGAGGCCTCTTTAACATAATCTATTTTTTGCACAATTTTAATAATTTCGTTACCTACGCGATCCATAAGCTCATCTTTGGATTTTTGTGCACCCTGAATTAAAACATTTAATGCCTCTTTCGGGAGCTTTAACTCGCTCAAGTATGAGCGAACACTCTCTTCTGTCATGAAGGCAGCGCCAACCCCTGCACTAATAAGTTTTTTTATAATATCAAAACCCTTTGACCCATCGCCCTTAGAACTATCTTCATTTGCCATAAAGCTCTTTCACTCTTTTATGGTAAGAACTGAACATGTTAGGCAAATTTACATTTACTAATGCTTTGGCAATAGGCCCCGGGACAAATAAATTGAACTTAGCCTCCATAAAATACGTTGCCCGCGCGCGTCCTGCCTCATCAATAATTTCCCAATAGCCATTAGAAACTTTAAAAAGATCTCCTGATTCAAGAACCCAAGATATTTTTGAATTGGGCTCTTCAGTCATCCATAGACGATATTTAAAGTCTTTAATAATGCTCAAGGTAAATTCGACAAGTTTTCGTGACCCATCAGACTTAAGCACTTTACAATTTTTCACTTCTGGCAAAAATTCTGCGTACTTTTCGTAGTCAGAGACAATTTTATAAAACTCTTCTTGCGTACAATTGAAGAGATCAACAGTTTTTGCTTCAGCCATAGAGTTTCAGTCTAACCGCACATTTAACGCCGGGCAAGAGGCAAAAATGTCTGCCCCAAACGGGCCATGAACATAACGTACTGGTCTTCTACATATTTAGAATTGTCCCCTACCAGCGCCGCCGCTTCAGTAAAGGTTTTTGCGCCATTATCAAGAGGCTTAAAATATCCTAGCGGCACAGTAACTGGACGCCCCTCTAAACGACGCCAAAGCACTACTGACTCACCTAAACGACCATACATTTGCGCTAAAAAATCTGCTACAGACGAAAGATGCTCAGAGTTCATAAGTAAAAATTTTTGTAAAGACTCTATCACTTGGTCTCTCGATACTGAGTCTGGCGCACAGCTTTCAACCTTAGATTGTAAGTAATTGGTTACCTCTTCATCACGTCCATTTATTGCGTAGACAACTTCTGAAGAGGTAGACATGTTTGCTGCACCTATTTCAATAGGTGCAAATAACTCTGAAGGCCAACTTATATATTTACCCTCGTCGAAACTAAGCCTTTTGTACCACACGCTATATTGCCCAGATACAAGTATTAAATAATTAAGTATTCTCTGGTTAGCTGCAAAAATCCTCTCAGCAAAATCATGGGCTTTAAGGTTTATATTTTCACATCTTACATCTTCAATACTTTCTTCTTCGTCAGTCAAAACCGGTAAGGGTGTAAGCTCGGCGGCTACAGTCTTATGAATAAAAACAAGAAGAAGTAATGCCATAAACAAAGCTACGCTAATCTTTTTGATCATCTAGGATCTCCGTTTTTCGTCATTTTTCGTCACTTTTTAATAAGTTTGACACGCGTAAAACTCACTCCCCTCTAGACTAGATACCATAACACTTCGAAATCACACAATTAAATTCGTGTCACTAAGATTGCCCCATTGGGCTAGGCTTTGCAGGTGCTCAGTTTGTTAATTTTGAATAAAAAAATGGAGGACCTTATGACGTCACGTAAACTATTGTGTATTCTACCTATTATTGCGGTACTAGCGGCATCTTGCGCACAAAAACAAAATAATAACCGAAAAAATCGCCTGACAAAACTTACTAAAGGCACACTCCAAAAAATCGCTAAACAAGCAGGTGAAAATCTAGAAAAAGCTCAGCCCAAAGCAGAGGTTGTCACTCAAAAATGTCGTATTACAAATAATATATCAGATGAACAAAAAAATGAAAAATTCTGCGACAGCATTCAAGTCATCGCTGATAAAGAAGGTAAATTAGATTTCGGCAAAAATTTAATGGGACTTACGAACTTGGGCGATATAGTAATTCTTGATGATGCTAACGCCGAACAAACTTTTTCATCTAATGATGCGTGCACAGAAGTTACTGCTTCTGCAAATACCATAGAAAACAAAAAAGATAGCGCTGGCAACACTATTCAAGTACTTCGTCTAACTTATAAATTACCAATGAAAGCAAGTTTAATTAAGACAGACGAAAATGGTAAAAACGCAATTACCGTTAGGATTGGTTTAGAACTTGTCAATCAAGACTTTTTTAAAATTTCAATAAATAAAGATACAGATGAGTTATTTTTAAGTTTAACTGGAGTTCACGATAATAATCTTATCTCTAACTCTTTAACTGACTCAGATATTAAAGTAACTTACGCGTTAAAATAATTCTCATTTGAGATTTAAATTGTATTCTTCAGATCCTACTGAATCAGTGTGCCCTTCAACATCTAAAGTTTTAAATTCAGGCGGATTTTTTAAATATTCTACCAGCTGTAATAAAACTTTTTTAAAAGGCAAATTAAGTTCGGCCAGTAAATGGATTATTCTCAACTTGGTCAAAATTTACGCTAAAAACGGTGGCAAGCCCGCCTTTGAAAATCTGATTATCGTCTTTGCTATATTGTGAAATTACTCGCGGTATACTAAAACCAACATCCTAATTTTTTTTAAGACCAATGCCCATATTGAAGTCTGCCGCTGCCATAAAATCTATGGCCGTTTGTTGTTGGGTTAAAATTTTGAATGTCTGCGCCAACTACGTTGGCATGTAAAAGCGAATGCCAAAAACAAATTATCGTAATAATAAATATTTTCATGAGTCCTTCTTTTTAAAAAGAGCTTCGGCGGCGGCAAAAAGATTTTCGCGCGGATTTTTGTCTTGCAAATCACGCCCGGGTTGAAAAAAATCACAAAGATTTGATCTTTCTTTCTCGCGAACTACTTCGGCTGAAGGTTCACGGCATTCATTGTATACTTTGGGGTCATAAAAGCGGCAGTTTTTACAAACTCTGACATCGGCACCACACTTTGAGCATTCATCACGGCGACTTATCATGTCGACGAAACTCATTGCTGTTTGACACGAAAAACAATGCGCTATGATCTCTGCCATAATTATAAAATCTTTCGGCTTAAATCGTGAGTTGCTTCTATGTGACGAATTGTACCTGTCTGCGAGCGCATAACTATAGAGTGTGTTGTCAAATGAGCACTTGGTAGCGTACGCACTCCATTTAAAAGCGGCCCAT
>Ga0154799_1108_pt1 | contig 9841 bp, 6 predicted proteins | sample Rifle2008BG16ft_FD_105807 | JGI IMG/M metagenome (GOLD analysis project Ga0154799, IMG submission 105807) | Bdellovibrionales bacterium RBG_16_40_8 | reverse complement strand
TCAGTTACTGTAAATGCAGGGGGCGACGACTCATCACCTAATATAAATCTAATGGTATTGTTCGGGGATATTATATGTGGATTTCTAATGTCTGAGTTAAGAGACCAAATTTTTGGCCAATAATGGCCATCACCAAAAATTGTCTTACTTATAGTCCAAAGATTATCGCCTTTTTGTATATAATAGCTCTCTGCCTCTTTTGATCCCAACAAGGCATCCCACTCTGCCTGTGGCGTTTTAGCTTTATAAAAATTGATGTAAATGTCATTCAGTCTTGCTTCATAGTTTAAATCAGGCTCATCATTTGCCATATTTTCAATAGCAGGTGGTTCAGAAACGAACTGTTTTTCTGGCTCTTCGGCGATGGGCTCTTTTGCAACTGGCTCTTCTAAGGGCTCGAGTATAGGAGTTTCCTCTTGCTGTACCTGAGCTTTAGGCATTGCTAAATTTTCTTCAGCTTCTAGTTCTGATTCTACTTCGGCATCTTCTGAACTGATGCTAGTTTTATTATCGGTAGCTTCCATTCCATCGCCAAAATCCAAATCGTCGTCCTGAGCAAAGGCTATGCCTCTACTAGATAGCGATACTGCTAAGGCACAAGAAATTACACACAATAACAGAAATCTATTAGGGTTCATTAGAACTTCCTTGTTCTATGAATCAATTAATTATGATTCTTTATCTAATTTTAAGAGTTTCTCCTCTAAATCTACCTGAAAATATTCTGGGCTTCCTGGATACGTTTTTTTAATATCCTTTAAAATTTTTTCTGCATATTGATAGAGCTGCAATTTACGATAGGCCACTGCTTTACTAAATAATGCCGATACGCGCTTATTACCCGTTGGATATATGCTCAATACCTTTTCAAAATCTCGTAAAGCTTCGCCTGGTAGTCCGCTAGTTAATTTTAACCTTCCACGCAGGTAAACAGCGTTATCTGTATATATACTTCGCGAAAATCGCCGTTCAATTTCTTTAGTAAAGAAATCAAGTTTTTCTGCATCACGAATTTGATAAGCACTCAAAACTTCGCTGTAAAAAGATTCTTCAGATATAACCTGAGGCAGCTTATATGATTTTCTAAGCGCCATATTCATCGCTTTTTTCTCTGTTTGAACAATCTTGCCAATTCGTTTGTTTTCATCTTTAGCTAAGTTTGCTTTGTGCATATGGCTTAATTTTGTTAGACGCCCATCACTATTTAGCGGATCAAACCGTGAGGTTAGTGCGCACCCAGTCACAAGGCCAACTAATGCGAAATGCCAAATTTTAATTATTGCCCCCATTTCTTTAGGTTAACGAAAAACTCACTTGCATGCAAAGGCGAACACTCGGTTAAAAATAAAATAAGAATTTATCAAGTTATCCACATAGTTTGTGGAATGTTACTGAACCTAGACCTTGGACTGTCGATCAGGCATGGTTTTAAGCGAATTGCTCAATACATATACACCGTTAACTACATAATATTACACGATATATTCAAATTAGCGCAATTTCTTAACTTTGTCCGACAAGGTTCCTTAAATTCAAAAACGTTCCGGATCCGTCCAATCTTAAAACCTCTGTAATGGTTAATTTTGAGCTGATACTGGCCGCAAATGTGCATTGTGACTAGCTTGTGTGGAAAACTATTTTTGCTATCACATTTCTTGGGATACTAATTGATTCTTGTATGCATAATTATATGGCATCGTGGGCTGGATTCGCTCACCGATTCTGTCTTGATCTATCACCATCTGAATCAACATACCGCCCGCTTTATTCAGCTATGGTATGCGGTGCTGACCCCGCAATGAGTCAAATCACTGCACACCTTCGAGCTGTCGGGCTTTATCACCTATTAGTTGTTTCAGGGTCGCATCTTATATTTATAGAGATACTGCTACTTTATATTTTTAAGCCACTCGGTAAACCTGGTGAGTGGCTGATATTCATAGCGCTTATAATATTTACGCTTATTTGCAATGTTGCAGCCCCAGTTATGCGCGCAATGATAAGTTTTATGTTACGTAAAATAAATGAAGAGTCGAAACTTTTTTGGTCTGGTCATAATTTGACGTTAGCTTCAGGGATTGTAACGCTACTTCTGTTCCCAGCGTGGTTAAATTCTTTATCGTTTGTAATGAGTTGGAGCGCCGCTCTTTATGTTTCTTTACCCGTAAAATCAAGTTTGCGAAAACATATAGTTATTTTTTTAGGTCTTATTCCTATTGTTTATAGTCTGCAACCCATGCACCCTATTACTAGCCTTATCAATTGGCTAGTGGCGCCACTTCTAGGTTTTATTCTTTTACCACTTTGTGTTGTTGCATTTGCCTTTAGCCCTGCTGTCTATTTAGTAGATTTATTTTGGCTGGCAGTTGATAAGGTAACAACCGTTATTGCTCTTGAAATTCCAAGTCAAAACGCCACAACCAAAACTATATTTCTACTGTCATGGTTTTATATTTTTTTTGCTCAAATCATTATTTATTTTATCTTGCGTAATATGCGCAGGCGTATGGCACTTAACACACATTGAAAGACTTAATTTTTGTTTTTATATTTCTTATATTATTTTCTTCGCGTATTGAAAACGCTCTGCCCTCACGTTTATATGTATGGAGAGTAGGGCAAGGTCAGTGGATTACATGGGTTAAAGAGCAAAATTGTTTACACTTTGATATGGGTGGTGAATCGGCGCCAACACGCTTTATTCAAAAATTATGTCGCGATAAAAAAAATTCACTTTTTCTCTCTCACGCCGATCTGGATCATATTCGTTTTATTCCCTGGGGAAAAAAAAATCTAGCTAATCTGTGTCTTCATGAACTCCCGCGCGAAACCTTAAATGAAAAAAAACGCCGACTAATAACTAGCCTGCCGCTTTGCACATTTAATTCAGAACTAGTAGAGGATATTTCAATAACTTATTTTAAAAAGAAAAATGCAAACGATCTAAGTCGCGTTTTTTTACTTAAAAGTTCTAATAGATATACGCTTATTCCAGGAGACTCGACTACCAGCGCCGAGCACTACTGGTCGCATAAAATATCTAACTTAAATATTACTCTACTAATTCTTGGCCATCACGGTAGCCGCTATAGTACTGGCGATAATCTCTTGGCGAAACTTTCATATCTCAGGCAAACCATATGCTCTGCCCGCAAAAAACGCTATGGCCATCCACATGCTGATACCGCACAAAGACTTATTCGCCGCGGACTACCTCTTATAGCCACTGAATTATGGGGCAATTTGTCCTACGAAATGTAATTACATAAAATCAATTTTAGTTTGCCAAGACTCCTTTTTTTTGACAGATATTAACCATCATGAAAATAGGTATAATTAAAGAGATCCACCCTGGTGAAAAAAGAGTAGCAGCTACACCAGATGTAATCGAAAAATTTAAAAAATTAGGGTTTATTGTCGCTGTTGAATGTGCCGCTGGTGAGGCAGCAGGTATACCAGATACTGAATATAAGGCGATTGGTTGTGAGCTTGTTGATAACCCAAAAATGTTATGGGAATCATCAGATATTATTCTTAAAGTTCGCGCTCCTGAAATGCATCCAACACTGAGGGTTCATGAAGTGGCCCTTATGAAAGAAGGACAAACGCTAGTTAGTTTTATTTGGCCAGGACAAAACTCAGATCTAATGAAAAAAATGGCAGAAGCGAAAATAAATGTTTTTGCAATGGATTCAGTACCACGAATTTCTCGAGCGCAAAAACTTGACGCTTTAAGTTCAATGGCAAATATTGCTGGTTACCGCGCTATTATAGAAGCCGCCCATCATTTTGGCAGATTTTTTACCGGGCAAATTACTGCAGCTGGCAAAGTTCCTCCGGCTAAGGTTCTTGTTATTGGCGCAGGAGTAGCAGGCCTTTCTGCAATTGCTACGGCAAACGGATTAGGGGCTGTGGTTCGCGGATTTGATACTCGGCCTGAGGTAAAAGAACAAGTACTCAGCATGGGAGCAGAATTTCTCGAGCTAAATTTTGCAGAAGAAGGTTCTGGCACTGGCGGTTATGCCAAACAAATGAGCGAGGCTTTTGTAAAAGCAGAGATGGAGCTTTTTGCCAAACAAGCTCTTGAAGTAGACATAATTATTACTACAGCACTTATACCCGGCCGCCCTGCCCCGCTACTAGTAACTGCCGATATGGTGAAATCAATGAAATCTGGCAGCGTAATTGTTGATATGGCCGCCGAACAAGGTGGTAATTGCGAATTAACTGAGGCCGGGCAAGTGGTGGTTAAACATGGGGTCACATTGATTGGCTATACTGATCTTCCGAGTAGATTGGCGCGACAATCAAGTCAGCTATATGCAAATAACCTTTGGCGACTACTTGAAGAATTGTGTCCAGAAAAAAATGGCGTTATCAATATAGACATGAATGACGAGGTTATTCGTGGCACTGTAGTGGTAAAAAATGGCGAAATAACCTGGCCGCCACCAGCGCCAACTCTAACTATGGCCCCAGCAAAAACAACTGACAAAATGCCAGCCGCAACCGTAGCTGCCGCAAAGCCTAAAAAACGCACCTCTCCATTTTTAATTTTGCTAATTGCTGCAATTATGTTGTTTGTAGTTGGGCAATTTGCGCCCGCCACTTTTGTTTCGCAACTCACTGTTTTTGTTTTGGCCTGCTTTGTCGGCTATATGGTGGTATGGAATGTAACTGCCTCTTTGCATACGCCACTTATGAGTGTGACTAATGCTATAAGTGGCATTATAGCACTGGGCGCACTTTTACAAATTTCTTCAAGCAATTATGTGGTGCAAATCTTAGCCGGTATTGCAATTTTAATTTCAACTATAAATATTGTCGGTGGATTTGTCGTTACCCATCGTATGCTCAAAATGTTTACAAAGTAAGGGGCTTTAATGTCAGCAGGACTTCTCACTACATGTTATCTTGGTGCTGGAATTCTTTTTATTTTAAGCCTAGGCGGATTAAGTCACCCTGAGACCTCTCGGCGAGGAAATTACTATGGCGTAATCGGCATGGCGATTGCCATTATAATAACAGTTTTTAGCTTAAAGACTCATTCGTATGTAACGGTATTACCGGCAATGTTAGTTGGCGGCATTATCGGAACTTTTGTGGCAAATCGCGTAAAAATGACTGCAATGCCAGAGTTAGTTGCTATTTTGCATAGCTTTGTCGGGCTTGCGGCAGTTCTTGTTGGGTTTAATAATTTTTTAGAACCGATTGCAAATTTAGCAGGGGCTGAAAAAATTATTCACGATATTGAGGTTTATTTAGGTATTTTTATCGGTGCAATTACATTTTCTGGCTCAATAGTGGCGTTTGGTAAATTAAGCGAAAAAATTTCTGGCAAACCACTTCTTCTACCAGCCAGACATTGGTTAAATTTAACTATTGATATTTCAATTATTATTATTGGTTATTGGTTTATAACTACTGAAGACTTTCAAACTGGTTTAATCGCACTTTCGATTATGACAGGTCTTGCGCTTATTTTCGGTGTGCATATGGTTATGGCTATTGGTGGCGCTGATATGCCGGTTGTGGTCAGCATGCTTAATAGCTATTCAGGGTGGGCTGCCGCCGCTACCGGATTTATGCTTTCTAATAATCTTTTAATTATAACCGGCGCTCTTGTGGGCTCAAGTGGCGCAATCTTATCTTATATAATGTGTCGGGCAATGAATCGAAATTTTTTAAGTGTTATTGCTGGCGGCTTTGGCACCACATCTGTGAGTAGCCAAATACAAATACATGGAGAAGTAACACCTATTTCAGCTAGCGATACAGCTGATATGATTAAAGACAGTCAAAGCGTCATAATTGTTCCTGGTTACGGAATGGCCGTATCACATGCCCAGCATATTATTAATGAAATCGCGAATATTTTGCGAAAACGCGGTGTTAATATGCGCTTTGCCATTCACCCTGTTGCCGGGCGTATGCCGGGGCATATGAATGTGCTTCTGGCAGAAGCGAAAGTTCCTTACGATATAGTTTTTGAAATGGACGAAATTAACAAAGATTTTGCCGATACCGACGTGGTAATTGTAATTGGCGCCAATGATATTGTAAATCCAGCAGCCCTTGAAGATCCCTGTAGCCCAATTGCCGGCATGCCGGTGCTTGAAGTTTGGCGCGCAAAAAATGTAATCGTCTCAAAGCGCAGTATGGCCACAGGTTATGCTGGCATCGACAATCCACTATTCTACAAAGAAAACACCCACATGCTTTTTGGCGATGCCAAAACCAGAATGGATGAAATTCTCGCCGGACTTAGCACGCAGTCATAGATCACGGCAAAAGTGGTAAGACCCTACATAAGCTTATTAATAACATGATCTAGAAAAGGTCTAGTTTAGATTAATTAAACACGAAACTGTCTCAATGTAAGTCAGAAATCCACTCAAAATTTAAATAACATACTGTTTTGCGTCGATAACATAACTGGTTAAAAGGAGCCAGTTTTTATCGAAATAAAAAAATTAAATATAAATAATATTTTTATTATTTTAATTTTATTACTTGGCTTAGCTCTGCCTGGTCTTTTATGGGCTGCGCCAACACTGACTATTTCTATCAACTCAAATGCAAATCCAAAACGTACTGAAAATGTGATTCTAACTTTAACAATGGATAATACTGGCAACCAAATTGGTTACTTTCCGTACTTTCGCTTTATTTTGCCTTCACAACTTTCAAATCCGCTAAATGAGGACAATTGCGGCGGCATCGGTACTCCGCAAATCACTTCAAGTAGTACAAATCCCTCAATTGACCCATACACTAGTGAAAGTATAGCTTTAGGCGGCGGGCAGAAAGTTGTTTTTGTTGTACCGCCAGTGGCACAATTAACCCCTGGGCAGCCAACAATAAGTTGTCAAATTCGCGTAAGCGCAGCTGCTGCTGCAAGCTTTTCTGTTACCAGTGTGCGAACTATATTTGCATACGGTGCACTTGAAAATGGTGCTGCTAAATCTTGTGGCGGCACTGGTGATACACTTTGTAGCGGCACTACTTCAAAAACTATTTCTCCTAAGTATGCATATGTTACCACTACAAGTACGCCGACATCACCTATGGGCACGGGCCCTAAATCACCAATTAGCGTAAATATAGCTATCGACGTTGCTGCAGGGCAAACGCTTAGCAGTGTTACATTAACTGATGTATTACCTGATTCGTTTGTGATTTCAGATCCTGGCAATTGCTCGCAAATAACTGTAAACCCAGCACCATCTAGTTGTTCGTTTACGCCAAATGCGACTAGCGCTAATGGCGGTACTGTTTCGATAACATATGCAAGCGTTAATGCCGATATTTCTGTTATCTATAGCGGTTACATTCGTCAATTAAATGATGCCGGAACACCAATTATTAACGCTGCAACAGGCGCTAAAACTACGGCAACCAATAACGTTACGTTTAATTCTACACAAACTGGCGCTATTACGCCCACAACCCCTGTCACATTTGAGCAGCGCTCTATTCATGTGGTTAAATCAGCACTTGTCGCAATTGAAGCAGCGGGAGGAAAAGCTAGTTTTTCTCCAGGCGATACTGTGGAGTGGACTTTTCAAATGGCGATTTCAGATTATTTTCAATTTGAAAATGTGCTGATCGCTGACACTTTACAAGACGGACAAACCTACGTTGATGGCAGCCTATCAGTAACTGTTGCAGAAGACACCTCTTCAGCAAACATGTCAGAGGCAAACCTAGAGACAAGAGGACATTTGGTAATAACGCCCATTGGTGGAGGGCAAACAACTATTGCCCTAAATTTAGATGCGGCAATGAATGATGTCTTTTTTGGGCTCGCAGATGGTATTCTTCAGGGCGCAAATTCATTTGGCGCTGCTGATCGCGCAACAAAAGTTACAATGATTTATCGCACCACTATTAACGAAACATTTTCTGGTGCTGGTGGCAGTGTCGATACTGGAGATAGCATCAAAGATATTGTAAATAGTGTAACCACCAACATTGTCGGCCAAGGCGGCAATTATAATTTTGGCGCCGAATTACCACTTACCTCAACGGCAACTATTGTACCCATCACCTCATATACAAAAACTTTAACCCACATCAATGGCGCAAGCGCAGGTACTGCGCCATACAACATTGGCGAGAGTGACCTTATCGTTTTTAAATTGCGTATTGTTGTACCCGATGGCGGTGGTGAAAATTTTAGTATTGCCGACTATCTGCCCGGACCAATTATAAAACTCCCTGGAGGGTGTTTTTCATATGCAGCAGTTGCAGCTAGCGCACTTACTGATGGTAAGTGGACGTTCGGCACCAATGATTTAGGCCTTGTGTCTGGTGATATAACTGCTACCTGTGATGCCGCTAACGGTAAAGTACAATTTGATTTTATTGATTTTAATATCGCCCCTGGCTCTTCAGATGTCGTAATTGAAATTTATTTTGCATCTGCGGCCACAACTGACCCATCAAAAGATAATTATGAATTTGCAAACACTTCGTTTTTTTCCTTTCTTGATAGCTCAGGCTCCACTGTCGACACTAAATTAGGTGCTGTAGGGTTTATTTCTGATACTCCTGAAATAACACTTAACTCATTTAATATAACAGCTACTAATGATATCAATGGCACTATCACCTCTGGTAATTTAACCGGAGTTGATGCTGATGCTATTAATACGTTTACAACAAGTCTTACTAATAACGGCACCGGTACAGCTCAAGATGGGGTGCTTATTGTTATTCTGCCATCTGGTTACGAAGCGCCAAACAACCCAACTTCTTGTACACAAGGCGGTGGGTTAGATTGTGCTTATAATTTTTCTACTAGCGTTGGTTGCGGAGCGCCTGTAGCAACAGCCTCAGACCAAGCTCAAGTTATCGTTTCAAATGTTGATATCAATCAAGGTGACACGTGCACAATTAGTTTTGATGTCAGATTGTCACTTACAACACAGCCAGCTCAGCTCATAACTACCGAGGGCAAATTCACTTGGACTAACGGTGGGATCACCTTTCCACCAAAATTTGATCAAGCAACAACGACTTTAAAAAATCCAACAATAACTGTTACAAGTATCACAGCACCCGCAAATCCACTACCTGGTGATGACATTGATGTTCGTGTTACTTTGACCGTACCTGAAGGTACTTCAAACGGATTTTACGTAGACGTAGTTGATAATAGTTTTGTGACCTTTAACGCAACTAGCGACGCCACAATCAACATGACAGTTTTTACACAGACTATTAATGCTACTACCTACTACTGCATGATAAATGCAGCAACTTTTATTAATAATATTTGTTTTGCTAACGACCCAACAAAAGCTACGAGCCTTTCGATTGCAAGTGGCAATCTACGCATAAATTTTGGCAAAGTTATTAATGGCTACTCGAGTGCCGCAAATGAAAATGTTATTTTCGATGCTTTAAACGGTATCATCGATGCTGCAGCTAGTAGCGGCGCAAAAACCATTCGCGCTGATTACTACTGGGCAAACCCAAACGCAGGCGGAACACTTGCGGTCTCTTCAACAAACGCTGCTACAAGTGTTTACACCCCAAAGCTTACAGTCACAAAATGTGCAACTGCAGCCACGACTGCTTCTGTGCCGATTAGCATGAACGAAACAGTTGGCTATAATATTCTTGTCACCAACACCGGTAGCTATTTAGCTACGGCTTATGATGTTAGTGACATCGTAGATAGTCTCACTAGTGGCACGACCTATGTTGGTGGCACACTATCGGCATACTATTGCACAAGCGGCGCTTCGGTGAAAAGTTGCACAGACTGGACTCCGGCTGCTGCTGGTTGTACAGCTGTAGCACCAGCAATTGCTGGCAATGTAACAATACCCAT
>Ga0154799_1034_pt2 | contig 9861 bp, 9 predicted proteins | sample Rifle2008BG16ft_FD_105807 | JGI IMG/M metagenome (GOLD analysis project Ga0154799, IMG submission 105807) | Bdellovibrionales bacterium RBG_16_40_8 | reverse complement strand
CCGCTTTAACTTCTGTAAGCTTTATTTCGGCCATTTTCAGCTCTGCAGCACTTTTTGCTTCGCTAGTATCTAGGCGTTCTTTTAGCTCACGAATTTCACGTCGGTATTCGTTGATGGTTATGCTGAGCTCTTGGTTAAGTCGTTGCAAAGAATTTTTTTGCTCAGTAACCTTTTCGAACTGACCTTGCTGATCGCGCCACAGAAGTTGTAAAGTCTCAACTTGCTCGGTTATTTTTGTATTTTCACTTGCAAGTTTTTCAACAGCCGCTGTCTTTTCAGTCAGCTCATTATTTTTACTTTCTAACTCTAAAGCTAGTTCTTGCGCGCCGTTACGATGGCGTGCAAGAGCTTTTTGCACATCTGAAATTTCAGCAGCAGTTTGTATTTTCAAATCTTGTTCTCTACGTTGCGTGATAACAAGTTCATTTTCAATTTTTGTTTTTTCGTTATAAATGCGTTCAAAATCTTGCGCGCGCTCGTTCAGAAAGCGATTTTGTGTAGTAAGCATTTCAATTTCATTACGCATCTTGCGTAATTCGTTCTCATAAGCATCAGTTAAACTAGCTATTTGCGTTTTATGCTCTTTCGCTTGCATTGAAAGATAGGTGGTGGTTTCAGATAAATTATCGCGTAGATTTTGCATTGTAGATTCTTGGGATTGTCTTTTATCTCGTAGAGATTTTAATTCTTTACGAATAGAAACTAGAGCGCGACGAATATTTAAGCGATATTTTTTATAACGTTTTTGTGTGCGAGAAAATGATGAAATCTCTAGTTCTAATCTTGCCTGGCGTTCTTGCGCAGATGTATAGAGTTCAGCGTAACGAATTTCTAAAATTTGAATTTGCTCTTTTAATTCATTTTGTATTTGATCTTCGCGTAACGTTTTATTTTTATTAGTTCGTGCACGTTCTGCTAGAACGCGACTTTGCTCGCGTAAAACGAGTACCTGATCTTTTAAGTTGTCATATTTAGCCTGAAAGCGAGCACTTTCGTTTTGTGAATCTGTAATTTTCTCTTCGACAATTGCAACACGACGAAGCGCCACCGTGAGTCTAGACATTAGGTCATCATTTTGACTGATCAGTGATTCGATAACTTGAGAACGCATGACATTTTCTGAGACCTGACTCAAGTCTAATGGGTTCGGAATTTGATCTGGCGTTTTAATTTGTTTGATAATTTCTGACTCGGCTTCTAGTTCATTTGCTAATTCAAAGTCGAGGTTTGAAATTTGGCTTTCGAAGGATCCTGTTTTCATATTTACCACTCCTTGGCAAAGCCGCTCAGGTAGCAGCTTCAATAGAAATTGTCTCAGAAAGATGCGCTTATTGTCAAAAATGGTAAATTAAACGTCGCATAAACGTCGCATTAGTTTAAGATCCGGACCTTAGTCTGCCGATACTATAGCTATGAACGATAATTCTTTAGCTGTTAAACACGATAACAAGGCAATGGATTCAAAGGTCGATTACCATGCTCTTGAGCAACAACGGGCAGATGCGCTTCAAGAGCAGCTTAAAATTCAACTACGCCGTATGGAGGCAGGCAGAAGCGACTCTCTTCGCCGAGCAGTTTTGCGCTATGTAGCAGAGGGCAAGTATAAAGAGGCTTCAGCACTTCTTGATGAGTATCTCGAGATGAAAAGTCACTTCCCAGGATTGCGTGAACGATGCCAGGTGCATATAAATCACGCCAAAGAATTGGTTAATGCAGTTAGGGCAAAGAGAAATTTTCAAAAATTGAGCCAATTGACTAACTCTAAACAGCAAGAGATTTTAGATCGTGCAGTTATACATTTTCAAGAATTAAAACACACATTAAAAGCTATTGAGAATTTAGTTCGCGATGAGGCCGTTAAAGATATTCGCTCTACAGTTTGGGTAATGCGCTCTTTTGTGTATGCTGTGACAGCTATCGTAGTTACGGTTTTTATTTTAGAATTTAATGGGTCTTTGGGGACACCATTTTGGATTATATTTAATAATTTTATTGATCGCAGCTACAAATTTATGATGCACTATATAAGTTTTTTATAAACTTTTATAAACAGCCTCGAGTATGGGCAGTAGATGCCCGCGTGATAATTTTTTGCCGTTTATAAATAAAGTTGGCGTGCCCTTTACCCCGGCGTTTGCACCTGCTTTTGCTTGCGCGCGAATAAAAGCATCAGTGTCAGGGTTTTCTAAGCATATTTTCTGTGCTTCTTCAGAAATATTAAATTTATTATAAGCATTAGCTAATTCTTGCTTGGCAAAGTCTATGTTGCCCTGGCTGCTGATTTGGGTTTGTTTAGAATAAATATAGTCATGTATTGCCCAACCTTGCTGCGCTGTTTTTTCGGCACAGAAAACATTTTTTGCAAGATAACATGATAGACCATCTCCCCCACCAGTGATGGCATCATTGCAAGATCCATCAAGAGGAAAGGCATAAAAATTAAATTTTACACTTGTATGAGAATTAATGAACGCTTTTAGTCCAAAATTTGCTTGAAGGCAGTGTGAGCAACGAAAATCTGCGAATTCATCAATTGTCATTTTTGCATTTTGATCACCCTTTGACATGATTGGCGTGGTCGAGCTTAAATCAACAAGTGGGCTTACGTTCCAGTCGGCAAGAGATGATTTAATGGCTTGCTCTAGCTCAGTGGCATCTTTTGTTTTAACGTATGATTTATGGGCTAAAAAAGTAAAAAATGGAACCATCACTAAAAAAATAAGATAACGTTTGGCATGGCCAAATAATTCAATAAAATATTCTGTTGTCGACCGTACGCCAGACTCTTGAGCGAAATAAACAAAGTAGGCGACAAGAAAACTAGTTATATACGCCCCTATGCAAAATAAACAATATGATCGTATAATAAACATTGAGATAAAACCCATCACCAGCGAAGTTGTTGCGACTAAACCAGATAACCAAAGAGTATAGCGGCCATGTCGTGGTATATCTTCTGACCATCCTAAAATCCAAATCATTATTAATATGGCAAGTGCAGAATTAGTGACGGCCCCATACATTGCTATTGGAATGCCAAACACTGAAGAGAAATTACTGGCAGTTATAGTATCACAATTAAATTTGCTGCTCACATTGCATATGCTGTCACTAGTTAGTAGGCCAAAGCTGAGCCCATAATAGTGAATCGCTAAATAAATATGTAACCCGACAGCTACTAGTACAAAAAAAAGGGCAGTCTTTAATTTCATTAGTACTCCTGGTGAAGCATAGCGTGACTCAGTTATTAAAAGGGCTTAGGCTTTTTATGTCAAGGGAGGTCTCTTTTTGGCTAATTGGTATTACCTGCAAAAAGGTCGTCCGCACGGTCCGGTCACAACCGAGGACATTAAAAAAGAAATAGCGGCCGGCCGGATGGGTGCTAATGATCTACTTTATCGCGAGCATGATACCAGTTGGCGTGAGGCAGCGTATTTTATTGATCTTCAGGGGCACTTTAAAGAACAAAAATATGACGACGGCTGGGTTTTACTTCTGCGTAAAAGAGATGGGTCTGGCTACGTGCAAAAAGGGCCATTTACAAAGGTTCAGATAACAAGCCTTCTTAAAAATGGTGAAATTTCATTTACAGATTATGTTTGGCGAAAAGGATTAAAAGAGTGGTATAAGATTTTAGCTATACCTGAATTTCACATGACCTCCACTGCGAAGTCTTCACAGAAAAAAGAACTTCCGCTGCCTATTATTGAGTCTATTTTGCCAGAAGATTTATCAGCCATTACGATGAAGCTCCCCATGCCGCAAGAAGAAAAAGATATTCGCCCGCCAGAGGCAACAGATGAATCTGATGTGGATACTCAACCTAAAATTGAAAACACGCCTATTAAAAAAAATCTTCGCCGTTCTAAAAAAGGTGTAAATCAAGAAATTGTCAAAGAAGCACAGTGGGTTAGGCGTATTAGCTTTACAAGATACTTTCTTGAATTAACTTCAACAAATAAAATAATATTTGGTACTGGAGTTATTGCTGCATTTGTCGCGGGGTTGATTATTCTTACTTATGTCTCATCGTATATAGATCGTCGTCGTAGAGTGTTAAAGAGCCCAGAGATTTCGTATGTACCCTCAAATTTATCGACAAAGAAAAAAATAGAGCAGTTAGAAGAAAGAAAACCTCAGCCTAGTGAATCTTTAGCTAAACAGATTGAGTCTAAGCCTTTGCCTACTCCTATGCCTACTCCTATGCCTCCTACGCAGCCGCCCCCACAACCAGAAACTGCGAAAGTAGTTGAGGTGGCAAATGTGAGCCCAACTTACCTTCGTTATGAAAAATTATTTGACGGAAAAGAATCAGCGCGTTTAAAAATATTTTCTGATGCAAGCAAGCATTATCCTATTCACGTTATATTTAGTGCCGACGCATCACAAATTCTCGGGGTGCGAAGTGTTAGAAGAGCGTTCACCCTTACTCAGATTGAAGATCGTGATATTGACATTAGTAAAGCAGGTATGCCACCTGGTTACTACCAAGTTAGTTTATCTTGCAAAACGTTTGAAGCACAAACCAAATTTAACTTTGCCACTGAGTTATCAGATTTTAAGAAAAAATTATTTCAGCATAGAAAACAGCTAATAATTTATCATAACGAAGAAAGATATAGTTTTATAAAAACTGCTGCGCGCCTAGAAAAAGAAGTATATAAGTTTGCGCAAAATGTAAAAAAAACCACAAGTCTGAATTCTTGGAGAAATTTTTATCGACCCTGGCGTAATAATTTCGATAGAATCAATAATAAGAATATATCTAGTGTTAATCAGAGTAATTGGAGTAATTACGTCTACGCTGAAAAATGGTTTCAACTGAAACAATTACGTTCTGAGATTATGGCTCAAATTAAATCAGTTAATAATAGTAAAACAAAAGGACTTCCCATTAATAATGACGCAGTTAAGTCATCTGCCCTTGATCTTACACGTCTAAAAGAGCAGATGATTATGACAACACTATGGAGAAAAGATTAATTAATAGATTGTTGTACTGGTTCTACTAGCGTTTTAAATTCTTTGCCAGGACGAAATCGTGGCACGCGAGAAGCAGGTATAATCATTGTAGTGCCAGTTTTTGGGTTACGTCCATTACGCTGTTTGCGTGATGCTCTATCGAAAGTACCAAAACCAACAATTTTAACTTCTTCGCCGCCTGAAACGGCTTTCTGAATAACTTCAATGGCCGCATCGAGCGTTATTTCAGTATACGTTTTTGTCATTTTGGTTTTTTTGGACACTCTTTCGATCAACTCTGCTTTATTCAAGGTTGCATCCTTTGTTGTGGGTTAACATCAATTTGGGATTCGTAAATTAATGAGATCCGAGTCCAGCGTCAAGTAATCTTCTTGTGACTTCGTGTTGAAAAGAATAAAAAAACGCGTAAACTTAAAAAAATGCTGACAACAATTATAGAAGACTTAGCGCACGAGATGGCCGCTGAAATAGGCGTTCCTGCAGAAAAGGTGAAAAATCTTTTTGAAATTCCTAAGGAGTTAAGCCATGGGCACTTGTCTATACCAGTATTTTTTTTAGCTAAGGAGCGTAAAAAAGCTCCGCAAATATTAGCTAAAGAAATTTCAGAAAAACTCTTGACAAGAAAAATACCTTCAGTTGAGCGCTTTGAATCAGTAGGCGGGTATATAAATATCCACTTAAATGATGAGCATTTGTTTAAAGCTCTTTTTAATGAGGTTCAAGCTGCTGGTGAGCACTTAGGGCATAATAAAAGAGGTGCGGGTAAAACTGTTATAATCGATTATTCGAGTCCTAACGTGGCAAAGCCAATGCATGTGGGGCACTTGCGTGCGACAGTTATTGGTCAAGCCATTAGAAACTTGGCAGAGACACAAGGCTATAAAGTTATAGGGCTTAATCATTTAGGTGATTGGGGGGTGCAGTTTGGTAAGCTAGCCTATGCCTATAAACTTTGGAGTAGTGAATATCCGTTTGCGGCAGAACCTTTTGAGTCTTTATTTAAGCTCTATGTACGATTTCACGAAGAGGCGGCGAAAGATCTTGAGCTAGAAAAGCAAGGCTCATTGACTTTTAAAGAGCTCGAAAACGGCGATAAAGAGCTTTTAAAATTATGGAAAATGTTTGTTGAAATTTCGCTTAAAGATTTTTCTAGGTTGTGGGCGCGACTAGGGGTGAAGCACGATCTAGTGCGTGGCGAGTCTTTTTATAACGACCGTTTAAATGCCACTGAAGAACTTATAGAAAAAAAAGGACTTCTTGTCGAAAGCGAAGGCGCCATGGTTGTAGATTTACAAGACGAGAAAATCCCTCCGTGCCTGATTAGAAAATCTGATGGTGCTTCACTTTATGCCACTCGTGACTTGGCCTCTGCTATTTATCGTATGGAAGAACTTAAAGCCGACCTTAACCTATATGTTGTGGGGGCTGATCAGGCGCTGCATTTTAAACAAGTATTTAGTGTACTTCGGCGGCTGGGCTATTCATGGTGGGATAAGTGTCAGCATATCGGCTTTGGAATGTACCGGTTTAAAGATGTGGGCAAAATGTCGAGCCGAAAAGGTCAGATTGTAAGACTTGAAGATCTGCTGCAGCGAGCAGTTGAGATCGTACAAGAAATCATGCATCAGAAAAATCCAAATTTGCCAAACCGTGAAAAAATAGCCGAGCAAGTGGCTGTTGGAGCTATTATTTTTAATGATCTCGTAAACGATCGTGTGCGCGATGTTGAGTTTGATTGGGATAAGGCTTTGAGTTTTGAAGGTGATAGTGGTCCTTACCTTCAGTATGTGCATGTGCGCTGCCAAAGCATATTACAGAAATACGGCAAGGGGTTGCCTGAAAATGTAGTTGCATTGAAATCCAATGAAGAACGAGAGCTTATAAAGATAATTATGCGTTATGAGATGGTTTTAATAGAAAGCTTTAAAAATTATAAGCCAAGTGTGCTGGCTATTTATCTACTTGATGTGTGTGCAGCATTTAATAAGTTTTACCACGAGCATAAAATAATTGGTGGTGAGGCAGAATTTGAATCATCGCGAATTGCGCTAGTGTATATCGCACAACAGGTTATTAAAGGTGGTTTACGGGTTTTAAATATTCAGGCGCCACAGGCGATGTAGGTCAGTGTTAGCTAGCCGATAAGTTAGGGGCCTTTATTGTCAGAGGTGTCTAAGGTGTACTCTAAACCAATGCCGGCAAAGAGCGATTGACCGGGGCTAAAGCCAAACTTGAAATCGGTACGAAGTACAAAGTTGCCAGCTAAATGCAAAAATGCACCGAACCCTAAGTGAATTCCGCCTTGCCTGTAGTAAGGAAATTCTCGCGTTAAGTTCGACGGCTTTCGCTGATAGTAGTAGCCGTCTAAACCGACTAGATAATAGCCATGAAATGAATCAAATGCTTTGTAATCTATACGTGGGCCGACAGCTAAATTGTAGAGGTGCACTTGCTTCGTGTTGAAAGTGTTTAAAGAATATTCGATACGTGTTACTCGCGTGGGGTGAGAAAATGCAACATTCCAGAAATGGTAGTTATCGCGAACGCCAACAATACCAAACGGTAAAAATGTGCCGACAAGTGAAGAAAACTTTAGATTTTTGTCTTTATCGTACTTAATAAACGACTCTGCACTGCCTACTTGTGTGCAAAAAAAACAGTAAATTGTAATGAAAAGACATAACCAGTTCATATTTACTGCAACAAGATAAAAATGCCGCCACCAAAGTCTGTTGTGCGATGTATGTCGTTATTGTATTCGTAGCTATCTTCGCGTAGCCTTACATCAAAACCATATAAAAGTTCGTCTGCGCCAAAAGTGCCAGTGCCGACAACTGACTCAAACACGGTTTTATTTTTGCGCCCAAAGCGAACTGAGATAGAACCTTGTAGATAATATTTAGAATCAATTTCTTTATCTTGATATGATGGGCTACTTACAGAAGTGCCGCCAGCTAACCCAATAGCTAAATCATAGAAGCGACTTGTAGCGCCAAAATTGAAGCCGATAGTGCCATAGGTATTTGGGGCAATTATTAAATTATTTTCAGACGAAGTTACATCTTCGAAGATGATTATTGGTTTGTGTAAAGCATAAAGAGATAGGCTTAAATCGCCCAAGAAAAATTTCATACCGGCACTTGCGTTTATGAAATTATCACGATTATCGTGTATTATGCGCGAGGCCGTGCTTTCGTAATCAAACAAACTGGTGCCGCCACTGACAAAAAGACTGTACTTTGCAGCTAGGTTTATATCTACATTGCCTAAAGCAGTGTAGCCATTCATTGATTCAAGAGTGAAGCTTGGGCCTGTCGTTGATGTGCGGCTTAAACGTGAGCGGTCATAGTAACCAGTAACAGATAAGCTAAAAAGGCCTTTTTTTGCCCATGTTGCAGGTGAGTATGAAAGTAGTATTATCACAAGGTAGAGCGCCACTTTTCTCATCTCTATATTCTAACAACAGAGTGGGTTTATATATTAGCGGAGTTTTAATATTATCGACCAAAGACGTGCACCCGCTAGGCTATGGCATGGGCCGTAATATATAGCGGCACATGTTCTGCAATGTAAAAATGGTTTATGGCGTAGACGCAATAGGTTTTTTGATTAGAACTAGGCGTGCATCTTCGCTTGGGGTAGCGGTGGTGATCACGGTGCCTGGTGCAGCTTCTTGAATTGATCTGATATCTATAATGCTGTTCGCTGAGAGGTTTCTTAGATAATAAACAAGCGAGCTTGAAGACTCATTGTGGCCACCTACTGCTGAAATATAATTAGTCGCAGTGTTAGCGCCACTAACAGGGGTGGGTGAGTTATTAACGTAGACTGAGATGCGATTGTTTACACCAGCTACAGTAGATGTGACAGCGCTATTAAACATCAACGTATAATCACCAGCTGCGTTCACCTGAATTTTATGGGGATCTATTGCTGTTGAGTGAGTGTAAGCGCCGTCGTCTTTTAGATCATTAGTTGTCCATTTTACTGACTGTTCAGTAGCATTATTCCAGTTGCTGTTGGTTGTGAGCGTATTACCACGGCTTGCAATAATTCCTGAGTTTGAGCCTAAAGACTCTATAAGAATTGTGGCAACCTCCCCGGACGCTACTGTAACTGCAACTGTACCACCTTCGGCTTCTCGTTGTGTTTCAACGGTTATATATTCGCCTACAGTTATATTTTCAATAATACCACTCCAGTAAAGCGTTGAGTTGATAACGCCGCTAGCTTTACGAATATAACCTTGTTTTGCTACGCCACCATTGATTATTGAACCATTTCTTTTAATTATTGCTTTAACATTTGTTACAGTTGGCGAATTGTTATATAGCGGCACGTTTACATAAAGCGCATATGAGCCGTTTTGGGTAAAGGTAATAGTTGGTGAGTTGGGTGTATGTGTATAATCACTGTCTTTAATTAGTGCTGTTAACCATTGTAGGGGGTAAGCTGTGGGTTGGCTTAAGTTTGTAGAATTTGTTGTTCTCGTCCCAGTAGTATAGAAAAGTTTTTTAGATGTAGGTATGTACTCTACAAAAAGTGAGGCTACCTCGTTTATTGTAATAGTTCCAGTAGCTCCATCTCTAGTTACGGTGACATCTACTAAATCGTTAATTGCCATATTTGATAGTAGTATATTGAGATTTATAGAGCTTTCTTGGTGTCCTGAAGAATTACTGATATAGGCATCAGCACGACCTGTTGTGAGGTTGCTAGCAAGGCCAGGCGGGCGTTCAGTTCTGACATTGGCACGTATAGCCCCATTAGCTACAGCACCTGTTATAGGTATAGTTAGAGACAGGCGATAATTACCAGCAACTAAAATTTTCAGTTGATTATTATTTATAGTTCGTGAGTGTGAAAAATACGTTGAGT
>Ga0154799_1106_pt6 | contig 9948 bp, 11 predicted proteins | sample Rifle2008BG16ft_FD_105807 | JGI IMG/M metagenome (GOLD analysis project Ga0154799, IMG submission 105807) | Bdellovibrionales bacterium RBG_16_40_8 | reverse complement strand
AAATCCGTGCATTAGCAAGGTCTAGAGGCGGGCGGCTTCTATCGCCTTCTTATGATAACAGACACCAGCTATTGCGCTGGCGATGTCGTCACAAGCATATTTGGGAAACCTCTTACGCAAATATTTACCGAGGCTCTTGGTGCCCTACCTGCAACTCAGGTTTTGGTGAAAGATTTGTGAGATTGGTTTTTGAAGAAATGTTTGGGAGTCAATTTCCTTCAAAATTTCCAAAGTGGTTAAGGAATGCTGACGGCAATCTTTTGCAGCTAGATGGATATTCAGAGAAATTGCGCTTAGCTTCTGAGCATCAAGGCCATCATCACTATCGGCATGTTCGCTATTCATATAGCAGTAAAAATAATGTAAAAAACAACAAAGAGATGATAAGCGAAAAATCTATTTATGCAGACAAAATGGAGTGAGACTAATATTAGTCCCAGAGGTCAACTCGTTAAAGCTAAAAAGAAATATCTTGATACTAGAAAACTCATCGAAAAAGCATATTTAACAGACAATCATAATCAATATTCTGACCTTAAGGAGGCGGCTGAGCTAATGGCTCAGAGTATGTGTTGCCGCGAAGAAAATGTTTGGAGGACGGTAGGCAGGCCGAATTATTACGGGAGTTTTTGTCGAATTGCGGACTGCCATCGATAAGGTTCCACGCACTTCGCGCTTGCTTTGCGACACAGCTAATTCGAGACAGCACTGTACCAGTGTGGTCATAAATGAGCGCGAAATTGCCGTAGAATGGCTGGAACGAACGCTTTCTAAGCCCGATAAAACTGAGCCAGATCGAGATGATGCGCTTCTCAAGCACTACCTGTAGGCCATACCTGAAAATGGTGGTCGGGTCTTGCGGGTCGTGGTAAACTTCAATCTGACCCCTGTTCGAGTGATAACGGCTTTTTTTGACAGGGCAATGAAAGGTAAGTTGTGAAAGTTCATTACGACGAAAAATCAGATGCGGTATATATTCGACTTGATGATAAGCAAAAAATCATAGAATCAAAAGAAGTCGAAAGCGGCGTAATTCTTGATTTCGACGTCAATGGCAAAGTTATTGGCGTTGAAATTCTAAATGTTAAAGATCGCATTGGATCTGACCAATTAAAAGAGCTAAAATTCCAAGTGGCAAACTGATCGTGTCGTAACGTGTCGTGGGTGGACTTGTAACACCTTGAAATGTTTCAGGGTGCGGCGCCACCTCCAAATTACTTCTGGATTTTTCTAATCAAATAGCTAAGGCTCTACGGCTAGAAGATCAGACGTATAGCCGACCTCATTCTAACACGCACAAAGCCAAGGCGGTGCAGCAGAAAGGTTCGTTACGAACTTCATCATTTTTTTCCCTTATGAGGGCTTCAATTTCGTTGAGTTACTTTCAGACGAATGAAGCACCTTCTCGGTGTAGGCAAGCGCAAGAGTTGAAAATAAAAACACGATATGGATAATGACTTGCCACTTAACCTGATCGGGATCTTTTTTGCTGATATCGATAAATGACTTTAGTAGATGAATGCCAGAAATACCTACTAAGGCTCCAGCCAATTTTACCTTTAGAGTTCCAGCGTTAATCTTTTCAAGCCAATCAGGTCTGTATCCAGCGGCTCGCAAAAATAATTCTCTCAAATAAATTCTCAATGCGCTTTATGTGTGTCACAAACTAAAATACTTTCCGTAGCATACCTAAAAATCCTTTTGGTTCCTGGCTTTCAAGTAGGATTTGAAGTTCTCCGTTATTAAAGTAAATACCTTGGCATTGAACACATTTGTCTACCTTGATTCTCATGAGTTCAATTTCTTCCATATCGTCTCCGCACTTTGGACACATCATCCAATTTGGATTATTAGCTTGAGCGGACTTTTCATTTTTCTTGGCGTCTAACTCACTGCGCTTTCGCTCTAGTAACTCCTTATTGATTTTGTAAAAATATGCTTCTTCTTGGCTGTACTGGTCGCGACCCTGATTCATGTTATGTCTCCTGTTTTTTGGTTAAAGATTCTGTGTAGCTGATTTTTGACTCCGTCTTACCTTCACCGCTGTCCGTCACATCACGAAGACGTTGGCTTTCAAACTGATATCCATATTTTTTCCCAACCGACCCTCGCTTCATCATTCTCCAAATGACCCAACTGATAACTAATGCAGGAAGGATCGCCCACCAATATCCGCGAGCCCCAATGGCAGTCGCCTGGATCACGCGCACTATAACTGGAGAGAATCGAACCAACGCGATAACCAGGATTAAGATCAAAATATATCGGAAAAGTCCGCTTCGTTGATATTTCACTGATATCTCACTGTGCCTTGATATTTCCGACTGGAAGTAAAATATTGGCGCCACTGCCACCGCCAACAACAAGTGGTGAGATGCCATTCCATTTCTCTACTATTTGCAGCTGCACTAGACCTGGATTGTCTTGCACTGCGCGACCACGAACTCGAATAGCCTCGGCCTCACCTTTGGCGCGAATGATCGCTGTCTGAGCTTCGATTTCAGCTTTGGCTTGGGTAAACTTTGCCTTCGCCGCCTCTTGCTCTTGGACCATTTTAGCTTCGATTGCAGTCTCAAGCTCCTTAGAAAGAGCCACATTCTGAATGACTACATCTTCAATCACCAGCAGATCGCCCACTTTTGACCGCGATGCCTCGAGGGTCTTGGCTTTGACATCTTCTCGTTTCTTTACGATCTGTTCAGCACTTTGCAAAGCTGTGACTTCTTTTAGCGCCTCACTTATTCGTGGCGCGACTAAGCTGTCGAATGGATCTCCTGAATAATCGCGAAACATCTTCACGATCATGTTTTCAGGAATTCGATAAAGCACCTTCAATTCGACATTGATCTGTTGAAGATCCGAAGAATAACACTCGGTATTAGAGACGGTGGTCTGCTGGCGGACAGAAATTGGAACGACCGTCGTTACCAAAGGAAGTTTGAAGCCCAATCCCTCTGGCGCAAATACAGGAGAAACCTTTCCCAGTGTAACAAGAACACCTCGGTGTCCCGGTGGGATGACAAATGTGCCACCCATTAACACCACGGCCACGACAAGTACGACAAATCCAATCTTGAGGAACTTGCGGTTACTCATGAGATTTCTAAAAAGTTCTTCGGCTGGATCCATTCTGTACTCCCTGGTTTTTTGTTATTAATGTGTCAGTGTATCTTATTTTATAACCTCATAAAATTAGATAATTAAGACGATCTAGTTTGTTTTAATCGAACATTAATATAGCGTGAAGGTCTTAATCAGTATCTCCTCGTACACACCTTTCAGTGTTCCAATCCGATGCCTTGTTTTACAAACAGTATTTGCAGAATAGTATCCATGCCTTATGTGGTTGCAGCAGTTACAGGTAAAGATTCGATATGCAAAGTTTGTGTCGGAAAGGCAAATTCAATTTTTTCTAGCGTGAATTTTCGAAATATATCAAGAAGTAGTTTTTCTTGATGATCCATAAAAATTTTGTAATCAGGATCTGAAACCCAAAAAACGAGTTCGAAATCAAGAGATGAATCTCCATATTTACAAAAATGACACCTATCTAGACGAAGTTTTGAATATTTTTCGATTATATCTTTTACCCATATGGGTATTTGTTCTAATTTTTCTATGGGAGTTGAATAGATAACGCCGATTTTTTGTATGACTCGTCTTTCACGCATTCTTTTAAAGTTATGTATACGACTTTCGAGAAGATCTTTGTTGGAAAAAACTAATTGCTCGCCGGAAAGACTTCTTACTCGTGTAGTTTTAATGCCGATATGTTCAACGGTGCCTTGTTCTGAACCGACAACAATATAATCACTTACTACAAATGGTTTATCTAAAACGATTGAAAGCGAGGCTAAAAGATCGCCTAAAACATTTTGTGCGGCTAGAGCAATGGCGATACCGCCCACTCCGAGCCCAGCAAGAAGTGCCGCAACATCTACCCCGAGGTTACTGAGCCCAATCAAAATAAGAACAAAAAGAAAAATGCCTTGCATAAACGCATAAAGAAGCCCGAGTGCGGCAGAGGCTGAAACATTACCTGCCATTTTTTTGTTTAAAAAATGCTCTCTCCAGTAGTTAATCGAAGAAAATCCCCAAAAGCCACATTGCAAAACGGTAGCAATGACAACAGCATTGTAAGCTACATATTTTAATTGTTCGTTAAGCTGTAAGAAGTGAAGTAGTGGGTACAAAATCCACAAAAAAACCACAGAGCTTTTTGTTTTGCTGAGAGCCTGAACAATGAGGCCATGCCAAATGATGCCGTTAAGAAATGTTAATTTTTGTAACCTATAAACCAAAAATTTTAATGAGCCTTTTATAATGACTGTAAGAAAAAGTGAGAGCACAAATACAGAAACCCAGCCCCAAAACCCTCCGTTTTTAAGTAGTTCTGTTATTTTAAATAATAAATCTTGAAGATCGGCCCTGAAGTTATCCATATGTTTTCACTAAGTATCATCAGGTATTGCCTTTGCACTTTCAAGACTTTTTCTCTTTGATTTTTTCGCTTGTTGCCAAAATTTATTATATTTATGTGGAGGTCGTAAATACATTCTTCGAATACCCTGCTAGAGTCTTTTCATGTTCATTAGCGGCGATGCTAGTCAGAACTTAAGCGGGTGTGAGTCCCGCAAGCAGAATTGTCCGGTTGCTGCTTTAGCCTGGATCAATCGCGTGGGTGGTGATGCTTACGCGATAGGCTGATCGACAAAATGCCTGAAGGGTTCGTGTCAGGTGTTTGGCAATTCGGCAGGTCGTAGTGAAAGCGAACCTCGAAAACCCGCTGGCCTATGAGCGTTCAGAACGAGCGACGTGAGGCTAGTGAAGATGGTCGAGCCACTGAACATTGGCGAAGACTATTACTGCTGGCGAAGCACTGGATATTCGCGGTCAGCAGCGTCTTCAAAGGGTGGGAGGGCGACATGTCGAAAATGAGTTGTGATATGGGCACGGAACCACTTGCGGGTCGGTAGCGTCCTCCGGCGCTAGCAAAAGTGGTTGGATAAGTTGACGCTGTCAGCTGGCAACTGCTGATGGTGTTGATGAAACCAATCACCAAGCCAGTAAGTGGGGCAAATGAGGTCGACAAGCTTCTATCAGGAGCGAGGGCCTCTGGGGTATGATGGCGGGGCATTGAGGTTGAAAGCTCAAGGCTCGAAGGTTGGGGACAACGTTAATGTTTTCTGTGTATGTTCGGAGCAAGAGGCTTAAGCAGAAAATAGAGAAGGAAAGCCCTTTCTGAAATGCCAACCTAGAAACTGGCTGGTGGAGTCGTCGTGTGTGCCTGGTACGCCTGGCGCGCTCGGTGCGTCACCAGCTTTTTTTTTGCATTAAACCAAATCAATGCTGTTTTGCGGCGAATCAATTTATTTTAAATTTGATCTTCTAATCTACTCCTCGCTTTAATGTAACTTTTGCAAGGGGGGATTCATGCAAAAAGTTACGTTAAGAAAAATTAACATAATAAAATTATTTTCAACATTAAGCGTGGTCTTATCATTGATGATATGTAGCCATGTATTTGCGTATGATTTTGATAAAGGAGTGCCGCATGATGTTCAGGCACAAATGGTGCAAGATCTCGATTTTGTAACAACCATACAGGGGAGTGAGCAAACTCCACTCCATCAGCAAATTTTTGGTCAATTGACTGGTGCTACATATAAGAATTTTTTTGATGAGCGAATTGCCTCAATAGGTATCGATAGTTGTGGCAGCCCAAACGCTGTTGCGTGCGTGTACCCGATGATTCCGAACAAGATGTTTATTACCAATAATTATATTAGATTTAGTCACCCGGCTATAGCTAGGCTTATGGTAGTTTTTCACGAATCAAGACATACCGAGTACGAAAACAGAAACTGGGGACACGCTAGCTGCCCGATACCATTTAAAGACGCAGATGGTAGTGATATGAAGAGCGTTTGGACAGGAGTAAGGCTTGCTGGTGAGCCAGCTTGTGACGTGACTCCATTTGGTTCATATGGCTCATCAACTATTATGATAAAAAATATTTCAAAGTTTTGTGAAAATTGTAATGAGAAAGTTAAAATGGACGCTGGTATTTACGGTGATGATCAATATAAGCGCATAATTGATACCAATGCGAAAGAGCAAATGCATCGCGATTTATATGGCGGTAAGCTAATTTTGTGAAGAGGTTCGCTCTTGTATCTTTGCCACTTATTCTAATATTAGCTGTTTTTTGGTGGTGGTCGCGGTCGCTGACCACCATACAGCAGACCACCGCAAACAAGACTTTGCCACAAGAATCAAATAGTCATATTGCAAGAGTTGTTAATGAGCAGACAGAAAAGATAGAAGCTACCAAACCGAATTTGATAACAGGCATTGAAGCGGACAAAACTTCAAATAATGTAAATTTGGCGATCAAACAAAAGCTTCAGTTACTTGAAGAAATTATTAATTCAAAAAATGATAACGACCCTCGGTTAGATACCGAATTTAATAATTTATCTGCTGAAATGAAGCTTGCCTTGACGTCTCAATATAAAAAAATATCTGAAGAAGATCGCAATGGTCGCGGCACCATAGTTTTTCTTGTAGCTAGAGATATTACTAGCCTAAGTGATCTTGAGTTTTTGCAGTCGGTCTTAAAAGAAAGCCCGTGTTTAAGTCTTGCCGATTGCAAACAAACAAGCCCTAATAAAGAGGATTCTCATTTGGGCAGTGTTGACGATTTGACTATGAATTACCCGCAAATTGTGGTGCTTAATAGAATAGAGACCTGGCTCAATGGGCCTAACTTTTCTAAAATTAATTCGCAGATGCTGCAAAAGGTCGATGAAGTTTTAAATGCAGGTTTGGCATCAGATGTACCCATGATAGCTGACAAGGCAGCATCTATTCTACAGCAACGCCGACGTTTGTAAAAAGAGTGCCAGTAACTTGTTGAACGGTAAATTTTAGTATTACTACACCTTGTTTTGCATAAATTAAATTTGATCCTGCATTAGAATAATCATTTAGGTCATTAATTAAATCTGTGCGCGAAATCGGATTTTTTGATTCAAGTCTTTCAATATCACTATAAGCTTGATCTTTAGCCATTTCATATTTTTGTCGGTACTTTTCTAGAACAGAACTAGTAGCTTCATAATTCATATAAGTTTTTTTAATATTATGTTTTAAGTCGTCAATGACTGCTAGCTGTTCAAGTTGAGCTGACTGCAATTCTTTTCTTGCAGCACTTAAATTATTTTTTTTCTGAAAAGAAAAAATCCAGCTAAGGCTAATGCCAGCAGATTGATTGTGATAATTATAATTATTGTTAGAGTCGAGTCTATCAATGTCATTTGAAAAATAATTTGAATAATACACGTCAATAGTTGGCATGTAAGCTTGAGACCAAGCAATCTTAGTTGCATAATCAGCTTGTTGTAATTCGTAAACTCTTCGCTTGAGATCAGGGCTACTTAACTTTGCCTGGGCTAGAGCTTCTTCTGGGGTTACTGGTATTTGAAAGCTATTGATAAAATCATCAAATGAGTCAAGGCGATCAGGGGCCACTTGTGTGACTTCAAACAGATAGTCTTCTTTAGAAAGAGTAATTTTGTTTAAGGCATTTTGTTTTTGTATTGCTACTGTAGCCATAAAGGCCTTGTAGGCATTAATATCGTCTGGGTCAGATGTTGCAGCAAGGGCTCTATTTAGAATATCTGTAATAGAATCTAGTAGCTCTAAAGTATCTTGATTCATAATAATAGCGGTGTAGGTATTTAGTAGTAAGGTCGCTAGAGCGCCTTTTGAATTTTCAACAAGTGGGTTTGTTGAATTGAAAATTGCGGCCATTGCTTTTTGTCTTGCTTCTGCAGTTTTGGCTTCGTAATAACCTCTGCCGCCTTTAAAGATATTTAAATCTATTGATGTCGAACAACCTGTAGCTATGTCGCTAGTTCTTGAAGGTATGCCTAAAACTCGGGTGGTGCTTTTGTCTTGCGTGTAGTCGCAACTTTCACTAAACGTAGGCAAAAATCCAAGCCATGCGGCAGTGGTACGATCTTTTAAGGCAAGAATTTGAATGTCTTTTGATTTTGGCTTAGGATTTTTTTCAAGAGCGATGCGTAGTGAATCTTGAAAGCTAATTGCTTGATTTATCGATTGAGCTAGGGTTTGCAGGCTAATAAAAAGTATAGAAACTATTAGAGTTACGGTGTTTTTTTTCATTTTACTCCCAACGTCAAATATTTATACATGCAGCTCAATTTTGTCTCTAAAGCCTACTAATTTCCTCTATTGGCTCTTAGATACTAGGGCCTACACCCACTAACGGCTTTAAGGTGGTAACGGGGCATTTTACAGCAAGTTTCGTGCCGGTATAATACGTATCATAAAGAGACCTTCTCACTTGGAGTTTTGTAAAATCTAAAATTTGATATAGAATTAAATAATGTAGACGTATAAAAACTATGGGGGCTAGTACGTGAAAAAAATAATATTCTCTAAGACTAGTTATTATTCTAAACTTATTTTGATATTTTCGGTGATGATGGGCTTGATCGTCACTTATGAAAATTGCGGGGGCAAATTTGATGCAAATGGCGTTAAAGCTTCGCTAGGCGGGGGTGATCAAAGTAGTAACACGCCAAATAGTGCAACTCTAACGTGGACGGCTCCAACCGAAGATGAAAAGGGCAACCAATTAACCGATGATCTCAGGTATAATGTTTATTACGGTACTGGGATGAGAATAACAGAGCGCATTGCTACTAATGACGGGATCACTAAAAAACCTAATATAAGTATTCAAGAACTTCCATATGTTGTTAGTGGGCTTAATTCGGGCGCCCGTTATTGTTTTGTCGTAACAGCCGTAAATAGTGCAGGTGAAAGCGCACCTACCGATCCTGAAGAATGTATATATATCCAATAATGTAATGTAAAAAAATTGTATGTGTTCGCTGTGGGTGCTGAAATTCTAGCAACTTATGATATTTAGAGCCAATAAGCTAAAACAGCGTGTACCCCGAAAATTGTACCTCGTATTGGTGTGGCATTGACGGATACTTATTAAAAGACGATAACCACGATTAAATAGTTTAGAAAAAACAAACTATCATAGAATCAAAAGGAAAACACAATGCAGTGGTTGAATTATCATCACCTTTACTATTTTCGAATAATTGCACTAGAGGGAGGCATTGCGAAAGCCGCTGAAAAGCTACGCTTGGGTCAGCCAACACTTAGCACTCAACTTAGACAGTTAGAAGAAATGGTTGGGAAACCTCTTTTTGAGCGTCGCAATCGAAAAATGATTCTTACCGAGACCGGAAAGTCCGCTCTTGATTATGCCAATGAAATTTTCAGACTTGGGGATGAAATGATTGAAGTTCTCCATGATCGGGCGACTGGCGACCAAACCCACCTACAAGTTGGTGCACTTGATAGTGTGCCAAAAAGCGTAATTCTGTCTTTGGTGATGGAGGCTTATAAAATCTCTTCTGCTTGCACAGTGTCTATTTTTGAGGGCAAGGGCGACGAGTTGTTTCGCGAGCTTTACAACCATAAAATTGACCTGATTCTGTCTAACTATCCGCCGCCAGCTTTAGAGCAAAGGCAGACGTTTTCAAAGTCAGTGGCAAAGCTGCCGGTAGCAATTTTCGGTGCCCCAGCATTCCGCAAACTTAAGCGATCATTTCCACAATCCCTTAATAACCAACCGTTCGTACTTCCTACGGTTCACAGTAAACTAAGACATGATCTCAACCACTATTTTAAGCTCCAAAATATCCTCGTTATTCCCACTGCAGAGACTCAAGACACCAGCCTACAGATACTGTTTGCAAAACAAGGTATCGGCCTTGCACCACTTTCAGAAGTGATCAATGAGAATTTAATCAAAAATGGAACCCTTCAACGCATTGGAGCACTGAAGGGCGTGTACGAAGAGATATGGCTTGTTTCAGCCCACAGAAAACTTGAAAA
>Ga0154799_1100_pt4 | contig 10026 bp, 11 predicted proteins | sample Rifle2008BG16ft_FD_105807 | JGI IMG/M metagenome (GOLD analysis project Ga0154799, IMG submission 105807) | Bdellovibrionales bacterium RBG_16_40_8 | reverse complement strand
TAACTGGCCACAAAATACCAGGGGGTCGGCTTCTCCAGCGAATAACGAAGTTTTGACTCTTCTACGGCGGCTGGTGAACGATCACCGGTGTAAACATCAAATTCACGCGTTGCGATTTTTGATTTTTCACGAAGTGGCGCTGTGGCTTGCAGATCCAGACGGTAGTGACCACCCGGGTAGGTGAGCGGGAACGGGATATCTTGTTTCGAAATGTTTTCTTTTTTCTCAACCCGAGTCCATCGGCCGTTATCTTTTCTTTGCAAAAGGGAGTTAAATTTTTCGGCATACTGAGGGCGGCTCCAGTTGAGTTTTTCAACCCAGATGTCTTCCGGTTTTTCAATTTCTGGAGCAACAATAGCTTGGCCGATAAGAGTGAAGGCGCTAGGTGTCTTTTGTGATTCGCCGTCCATCCCTGCTTTTGAGATGGCAGTCACTGTCCAGAAATATTTTTTTGCAACAGGCAATTCAACTAGAACTGAATTTTCTGAATAGATCTTAGAAATGACTTTGCTTCTAGAGTTTGCACCCCCAGCCGTCACATCAAGACGGTAGTGGTGAGCGCCGGGCACGGTCTGCCACCTAAACATCACTTCGTAATCATTGTCTTTTTTGGTTTTGATCTGTACATCCATTTTGGGCTCAAGAAGCGGGGGGCTTATCAGTTTCACTGCAAATGGTGTGGGTTCACTCCATGCCCCGGGCACTTTTCTTTCGTCATATGACCTCGTGCGCAGGGTGTACTCTCCGATGGTGATAAGGGCCTTCCCGTGAGGGGTCTTCATTTTGAAATTTTGTATACGCCCAGAGCTTTTGGATTGAAGTTCAATTTCGTAAAGCCTTGCGCCTTCAACGCTTTCAAGCTCAAGATCCACATGGCGTCTGTCGGGAGGCGTTTTTTCGGCCGCCAAGAGGCTCCCTGAAATAATAAGCTCCGCTAAAATAAAAAATATCGCGAAAAACTTTTTCACGTCAGCGAATCTTCATTCCTTTCAATTTGGGTGCTTTCACGTTCGATCGATTTTTTTTGAACATCGTTGAGGGATGTTACCAAACGGGCGATTTGAGGAGATTCATCTGAATTTTTAGCCATACCTACTCCCACTAAAAGAGGGCAGAAATCCTTTCTAGTTATCGGTGTAAAATTTTAAAAATCGTTATTATTTCGCACGGTTAATAAAAAACGCGACTCGCCCTTTTGTCAGTTTTTGTTGAAGTTAAGCACCTAAAGGTGCTAGGCAATTCTAGGTTTTCATATCAAAAAAGTGGGATTTTGAAAAATTCGCCGGCTGAATAAATTATAAATTTCAACTGAGACTGGTTTAAACTCTAGCCTCAATTGGTTAAAAGTTGCCAAATAAGTCATAGACTTTGCGGCAGAAGGAAGTTTTTTTCGTACAATTATCGCCTAACATATTAAATTTACTAATGACACCTTGCGAATTCGCTAGTGGATTCGCTTTGCGTTAACTTATCGATATGTATCGGAACCACTTACTCATAAGACATAAGACATAAGACATAAGACTAGAAATATCGCTTAGGCCAGCAGCCCCTCATGTCGTGGCTAAAAATCTCCGATTAAGACGATGCTAGAAAAGCCATTGAATTCGAGGGTTTTATGTATCTGCAAGGGAATCTGCAAATGCTGTTCGATGCGCTCTATGACATGGGTGTTATCGGTCCGGTTTTAGAAATGGATTGGCAAGGAGCTATAAAAGAAATGTACAACGATCCGTACAGATTATTTGAGGTTATGAACGTGGCCAATTCAAACCAGTATGATCGAGAAAGACTGGTAATGAAGCTTGAAACTTTCGATGAAAAAACTTTGGGTTATTTGGCGATGGAGGTTGCTCGTGAATACGCCGATTTTCATTCGCGCAATGAAGTACATTAGAATTTTTCGTATTAGTTTGTGGGTAACGGTGTCACTAATGACAGTGCCTACGCATGCGGGTTGGTCGGTAGATTTTTCGCGCAGGCAAGAGCAAATGAACAAAGAAAGACCACTAGATGCCGATTTGTCTGTTGTTACAAAAAAAACTGAAGAAAAAGGGGTTTTCGAGCGTGTTTTTGATTCAGTTGTGCCCACACAAGATCTTGTGATTATTAACACCGAGCAGGGGTTTATACCGGCAACTTTGCGAGTAAAAGAGGGGGCGCAGTATCGTATAGTAGTGGTAAATGTTAACGAGAAGGCGCGTAACGTAAGCTTTGTACTTGATGCATTTTCAGAACATCACGCTACCTTTTACGGCAAAATTAAGTCTTTTTTTATCAGTCCGAAAAAAGAGGGTGTTTATACATTTATGTCACCTGAGACTTCAGCTCAAGGTCGCATTATTGTCTATCCGTCAGCGGGCTCACCACAACTTCTTAATATCGATGCTCGCGCTCCGGCTTCGGAGTAGGCAATGAGTCAATCTGGCAATGTTTTTAGTGATGCCATTCGTAGCTTCTTAAGCCCTATACAGAATCTTCTTGATGATCCTAAAGTTACTGAGGTCATGATTAATAGTTTTGATGAAATTTGGGTTGAGATTGCAGGGCACGTAAAAAAAACTGATGCAAAATTTAAAGATGAAGATTCATTGCGAGCTGCAGTTAATAATATTGCGCAAAGTGTGGGGCGTGTAATCAATGATGCTGAACCAAGATTAGATGCTCGTCTACCAAGCACTGGCTATCGTATTCATGCAGTGCTGCCGCCTTGCGCACGTAAGGGTACAACTGTTGCAATTCGTAAATTTTCATCAACACAAATGACTTTCAAAGATTATGTAAAAATAGGAGCACTAAGTGTCGACTGTGCGCAATTTCTCGATATATCCATGAAGCTTGGTAAAAATATCTTAGTAAGTGGTGGCACGGGTTCTGGCAAAACCACACTTTTAGGGGTGCTGTGCGACCGAATCCCAGAAGGCCAGCGTATTATTGTTATTGAAGATTCTAGCGAATTAAAAGTTGATTATTCGCATGTAGTTTTTTTTGAAACACGCATGAAAAGTGAGAACGGGCTAAAAGAGGTAAGCATTCAAGATTTATTAAAAAGTAGTCTGCGTTTACGCCCAGATCGAATTATTGTCGGCGAAGTGCGCGGATCTGAGGCGATGGAACTTATTCAGGCTATGAATACTGGTCACAAAGGCTGCTTGGGTACGGTTCATGCCAATACGTCGTTTGATGCGCTGACTCGCCTAGAGGCTTTAGCACAAGGCTCAGAAGCTAAAGTAAGTGAGAGAGCCCTTCGCCAGCAAATTGCTTCTGCTATCGATCTAGTAGTTCAGGTTTCTAGGTACTCTGATGGCTCGAGAAGACTTGCCGAAATTTCAGAAGTGCGTGGATTTACTAACGATGGCTCCTACGATGTGCGTCAGATTTATGCTATGGGCCGTATGCTGCGTAAACCAGATGGTAAACTTTCTGGGCTAGCTGAGCCAACTGGTGAGCTCCCAGGTTTTATGACTGAGATAGAAGATAATCAAATTCCGTTCCCGCGGACAAAGTTTCAAAAGACCGACGCTGCTTAAAATATACGCATAGACTAACGCGTAGCTCTAGACAGGATGTTTTTGTTTGTAAGCCTGGGTGTCATCACGTTAAAAGTTTTTTGGTGAATTTTAGCGGAAAAATAACTCATTCTGTCATTAGCTTTTTGCAGGCACAAGGGGCTGAAGCCGGAGAAATTTTTGAATCTTTAGATCTGCCGGCAGAGTTTTTAAAAGATTCTACAAGTTGGCTTGATGCGCACAAAGTTGAAAATCTTTTGCAACATATTGAAAGCCTAAGTATTCAAAAATTAGGAATTGAACGCCCGCTAGAAAAAATGGGTCATGCAGCCAAAGACCTTAAGTCATGGGGTGTTCTTGACAGCGTTTTGCGCATGATCGAAAAGCCTCACGATATTTTTTTGCAGCCACAAAGGTTTATTTCATATTTTATTTCTCCGGCCCCGCCGATTGCAAATATTAATCGTGGCGAAAATTCAGTGACATTTGATGTGCCAATTTCTTTTGAAGAATATCCTAGAGTAGCCACGTATTTAAGTGCTGCCATTGAGGCGGTGCCGCTTTTCATGGGGCTACAAATGGCAGAAGCTGTCTGGCGACAGAATTCTATTTCGATAAATTGGCGTCAGACCCAATCACTACTTGGCGAGCAGACTTTACAGCATCGACAAATGGCTCCAGAAGTTATGCAAACACTTGTGGAAACACTTGAAAAAACCGAACAAGCCTTACGTGAAAAAACCCGCGAGCTTGAAAGAATAAAGCAAGAAAATACGCTGGCGGCTAGTTCGCAAGTACCTCAGCTAGAAGAGCTGAAACAATTTAGGCGTCAGTACGAAGATTTTCACCATCAAGTGTTGCGTTTACAAGATTATTTTACTAGATCACAGCAACTAATTACTATCTTGGTTGGCAAAAATCGCCTAACTTCACAAGTGCGCGAGGCCATGAAGAGAGTTGATTGGGAGCTTGTGCAAGAGTCGTTTCCGAAAGTAACGCGCGAACTGTTAAATAAATTTGAAAATAAACCAAATGAAATAGCGGAGATTAAAAATGGCGAAGATAACAAAAGTTCACGCGCGCGAGATTCTAGACAGCCGTGGCTACCCTACAGTTGAAGTTGAAGTTACAGTTGACAATAAGTTTATCGGTCGGGCCGGCATTCCGTCAGGAGCGTCTACAGGTGCTCATGAAGCAGTTGAGCTTCGTGACGGCGATAAAAAACGCTATCATGGCAAGGGTGTGAAAAATGCGGTTACCAACGTCAATTCTATTTTGGCGCCAAAGATAATTGGTCTTGATGCGTACGAACAGTCGGCTCTAGACGAGTGCCTAATTAAAGTTGATGGTACACAAAATAAAAATAAACTCGGCGCTAATGCTTTACTAGGGGTTTCGCTGGCCGCACTAAAGGCCACTGCCCTTAGCGAAGGGCTACCACTTTTTCGTTATGTAGGCGGCGACAAAGCAGTGCGAATTCCTGTGCCGCTTATGAATGTTCTCAACGGTGGGGCTCATGCTGATAACGGGCTTGATGTACAAGAGTTTATGATTGTGCCTGTTTGCGGTGGACGTTTTTCAGAGGCGCTTCGCGCTGGCAGTGAAATTTTTCATCATCTTAAAAAAGTTTTAAGCGAAAAAAAATTATCAACTGCTGTTGGCGATGAGGGCGGTTTTGCCCCTAAGTTGGGTAGTAATGGTGAGGCACTTTCTTTGTTATCTCAAGCCATAGATAAAGCTGGTTATCGTCTTGGCGAAGAAGTTTATTTTGCGCTCGATGTTGCGGCGACAGAATTTTATGTAGATGGCAAGTACGAGTGGGAGGGCGAGAAAATTTCTGGCGAAGAGCTTGGTTCTATATACGAGTCATGGCGCAAGAAATATCCAATAATTAGCATCGAAGATGGTTTTGCTGAAGACGATTGGGATTCTTGGAAGGCCTATGCTAAAAAAACAGACCGCAGGTTGCAACTGGTTGGTGACGATCTTTTCGTCACCAATTCTAGACGATTAGCTAGGGGCATAGAAGAAAAGGCAGCCAATTCTATACTTGTTAAAGTGAATCAAATTGGCACATTTTCAGAAACTAAAAATGCTGTTGAAATGGCGCACTCTGCTGGGTTTCATGCAGTAATGTCACATCGAAGTGGCGAAACTGAAGATGTAACCATTGCTGATTTAAGCGTTGGTCTAGGGTGTGAGCAAATTAAAACTGGCAGTCTTTGCCGAAGTGAGCGCACTGCTAAGTATAATCAACTATTAAGAATTGAAGAAACTCTCGGGGCTAAAGTCGAGTATTGGGGATTACAGGCCTTTGCCTTTTCGTAAAAATTCTCGATAATAGAGCTAGATGGTAAACCGGTTCTTCGCTGGGACAGCAAAAGTTGTTAGTGAGTTTCTTCAACATCCCCTACGAGTGTTAGTAACGTGCCTTATCGTCGTTTTTGGCACATTGATTTTAAATGGCAGCTTTCTGCATTTATGGAATCTTCATCATAATTCTCGAAACTTATCAGAGCGTATAAATAATTTACGTACCAATTCGCAAAAAATTGAAGAAAAAATAATAAAAGCTCGTGATCCCAATTTTATTGAAGTTGAGGCGCGAGAAAAATTTGATTTAGCCGGTGAAGGAGATTTAGTTTTTATATTTTCTGATGACGATTAAAGGGGGATACCTTATATGATATTTGGGCGTATAAAGTGTTATTTTCAATCAAGGGGTTATGGTTATATTGAGGATTTTTCTGGTAGAGAGGTGTATTTTTATTACACTTCGGTTGAAGGGGCCGCGCCATGTGATATTGTAAATGGCGCATCTGTGTGTTTTGAGGTAATAAGTACTGGTATTGGTTTAGAGGCACAGCATGTGAAAATATCAAACATGCTGTAAGCTTAAAAAAGAAGCTGTAAGCGTAAAAAAGAAAAGGGCAACATGAAAATTTGGCGACCTGAAGAAGTAAAAGAATTAAGGCTTCGCCTTGGTTGGTCGGCTGCAGATTTTTCACGACACTTTAAATATCATGTAGATATTGTTATAGCTTGGGAGATTGGCGATAACTTTCCGTCTGCCACAGATAAATTGCTGTTAGAAAGGCTTGAGTTTGATCTAGAAGATTACAGTGACATGCTACACAAAACTCCTACCGCAGAGATTGCTCTTAACCGAATGGGGCTTTCGCAAATTTGCCTTACTGAGATATATACAAAAAATAGCAACTCATGAAGAAACTCTATTTGGTCGATGTGAGTTCGATGTTTTATCGGGCGTTTTACGCTATACCGCCCCTACGAACGTCGAGTGGGATACCGACTAACGCACTTTATGGTTTTCTCGCTATGAGTATTAAACTTCTTAGAGAGAAAAAACCAGATTACATGGTTTATTGTTTTGACCGCAAAGAACCATCATTTCGTCATGAGATGTATGCTGAATACAAGGCTAATCGTGCTGAGATGCCAGAAGATCTTCAGCCGCAAGTGCCGTATATTAGAGAGCTAACTGATAAACTTGGCATTCTAGCCATAGATAAAGAAAAATTTGAAGCTGATGATGTTATCGGCACTCTCGCCATACAGGGGGCAAAACATAATCTTGATGTTTTAATTGTCAGCGGCGATAAAGACTTTGCGCAGATGGTGGGTCCACGAATCACACTCTATGATACCATGAAAGAAGTTAGTTACGATCGCGAAGGGGTAGTTGCCAAATGGGGTGTAGAGCCCGAGCAAATAGTCGATTATCTCGCAATAGTTGGTGATACAAGTGACAATATACCTGGAGTTCGCGGGGTAGGCCCTAAGGGTGCGCAAAAACTTCTTTCTGAATATAAAACATTAGATAATATTTATAAGCATATAAATGAGATTAAAAGCGAGAGTTTGCGTAATAAATTAATAGAATCTAAAGAAAATGCGATGATGGCTCGTCGTCTCGTAACAATAGCGACGAACGTAGATCTTGATTTAAGCCTCGCAGATATGCAACTAAAGGCGATTAATAAAGAAAAATTAAAAACTCTATTAGATAAATTTGAGTTTAGCACTTTTATGCGCAAACTGTTTGGCGAAGAAGAAGAAAAAGATAAGGCACCACAAATTACACAAATTAATGAAAGTTCACTTGCCGCCTTAAAGCCGACACAATGGAGTCTTAGCCAATTAAAAGAAAATATTGAGCCCTATTCTGAAATTTGGGTAGTTAAAAATGAGCGCGGGTTTTGCTTGGGATACGAAGACAAGGCAATACAAATAGATGGTAGTCTTGAAGAAATTGGTGAAATGCTTGGGCAAAAAATGCTGAAATGGAAGGGGTTTGATGTAAAATCTATTTGGCACGCTATTAGGCTACCGACTGGTGGCACGGCAATTTGGGATTCAATGCTAGCAGCCTATGTGGTTAAAGCTGGAGAAAGTGATGATTTTGCTAAAATATACGCGCTATACACCACAAGTAACGTGCCAGAGCTGGCAACAGTAGAAGAAATTTTACATTGTGAGAGAAAACTTGAAAGTATTTTGCGGCAGAAGCTTCAGGCTAATAACGGGTTAAAGGTTTTTGCCGAGCTCGAATTGCCGCTTATACCAGTTCTATACGACATAGAAAGATATGGAGTTTTGGTTGATAAAGAAGAGTTAAAAAATCAAAGTCGTGATTTGCAAACAGATATTTCTAGAATTGAAAAAGAGATTCATGAGCTTGCTGGTGAAAGTTTTAATATCTCAAGCCCCAAACAATTGGCTAAGATTTTATTTGAGAACTTAAAAGTGCCTTTAATTAAGAAAACTAAAACAGGATATTCTACAGATAGTGATGTGCTATCAAAGTTTTCATCTCAATTTTCGATCTGCGATTTTATTATTCAGTATCGAGAGCTTACAAAACTAAAATCTACCTATGTAGACGCCCTGCCAGAGCTTGTAGACATCCGCGACGGCCGGTTACATACGCATTTTCATCAGGCTGTTACGTTAACTGGCAGACTTTCAAGTACTAATCCTAATTTACAAAATATACCAGTGCGCACTGAGCGTGGGCGTGCAGTCAGGCGAGCTTTTATTTCTCCTAAAGACAAGGTGTTTTTGTCAGTTGATTATAGTCAAATTGAACTACGTGTGTTGGCTGAAATTACTAGCGACCCTGGTCTGATTGAAGCCTTTTTAGAAAATCAAGATGTACATGCCGCTACCGCTGCTGAAATATTTAATGTTGGGCTAGATGCGGTAACCGCTGACCAGCGACGTATAGCAAAAGCTGTAAATTTCGGTATAGCCTATGGGCAAGGTGTTTTTGGCTTATCTGAAACTCTTGAAATACCGCAAGATGAAGCGAAAAATATTATAGAAAATTATTTTAAAAAATTTAGTAAAGTTAAAGATTATATGCTTGATGCTGTAGAGCTTGCGAAAAAAAATGGATATGTCGAAACTTTATTTGGCCGTCGTCGCTACATCGATGAGTTTAAATCGTCAAATGCCGCAATAAGAAAATTTGGAGAAAGGGCAGCAATTAATGCCCCAATGCAGGGGACAGCAAGTGATATCATGAAAATGGCTATGATTCAGGTTCATGCTAATTGTAAATCGCCTATATTACTGCAAGTGCATGATGAATTGCTTCTTGAATGTTCGGCAAATGAGGTTGAAGAAGAGGCACAAGTAATAAAAGAAATTATGGAGTCTATAGTAAAATTAAAAGTGCCGCTTAAAGTTAACGTTGCCTGGGGTGATACTTGGGAAAGTGCGCATGCTTAATCTATGATATTGTGTTTTTTTAAATCAGCAATTGTAACGGCGCTGGTTTTGTTATCAATATTTACTATGTAAAAAAGTGCACGAATATTTTCTTCATTTTTATAAATAGGCTCTAGGCCAGCAGCCTTCATCAACTCATTTAGTAATACCCTTTGATCTTTATATTTTACACCATCATAAGTATTTTCAATTTTTGCAACACACCCTGAGGTCGCCACAAACGGAAAAAATGGCGCAGAACTTGAGCTCAAAAGGCCGGTACCATGAATACGGAAAAGACCTCGCCCGATATCACGAGCTACCACCGCTTCACCCCACCAAGACTCATCAAAACTTGATTCTGGCAGAAGTGTCTTATAATCATGTTCATCATCTGAAGCTGCTACAAAATTTAATATCATCCTGCGATATTTACCGAAGACAAGTGTATTGTTGGCAGTTGGCATAACCCCGTCGATGCGTAATACGCCGCTTGGGGTATGGCCGTTAATCTGATTGTAATTTTTACGATGTCTAGAGTACCCAAGTGCCGGATGTGACCAAAGAGTTACGTTATCTGACTGCATATGCATACTTTTGTCGGCATTTTGCATGAGCATTAGACATGGGTATTGTCGCGAAGTTCGGCAAAACATAAAAAGGCGTGGTTTATTTTGATATAGCCCTGATTTATACTTACTGAGATCTGGCTGTACGCGAATAATGTCTCTAAGTGCGACTGGCGTTACGTTAATTTTTTTTTTACTCTGGTCGCTGTTAATTT
>Ga0154799_1037_pt2 | contig 10030 bp, 12 predicted proteins | sample Rifle2008BG16ft_FD_105807 | JGI IMG/M metagenome (GOLD analysis project Ga0154799, IMG submission 105807) | Bdellovibrionales bacterium RBG_16_40_8 | reverse complement strand
AAATATCTCTGCACGCAACATATCAATTTGCGACATAAACTGTTGCTCAAATATTTCATTTAATGTTTCAGTGACTGTTTCATTATGGTTATAAATATTTTTTTTCGTATAATCTTTATTATTATCATTATTTATTTTAGCGTTATAAATTTCTGGGTTTTTATTAAATTGCTTCATCAAAAGCGCCATGGTTTTGTAAACGTGCGGCGGCGCAAGCTCACCGTCTTTTGTCCAGCGAGACCATGCCGATGGGTCAACCATCAATACCTCACACAGCTTACGCCGCGAAAGGTTAAGATGATGCCGCATGTCTTCTAAAGAGCCAAATTGCTGTCGAATTGCCAAAATTTCTGCTTCAAACCGCATCTGTCGAGGCGCTTTTTGTTCGCTTGAACTGCGCTTAGCATTTTTTGTTTGCTCATTAACCTCTTCAATAAAATCAATTTCATTACCTAGCTGCAGATCCATAACATTATTAGTCCAAAAAATGTTGTGAAATGCAATTTCTTATACTGCAAAACAAAATTTCTAGCCTTGTGAAATGCAATATAACTGTGGGTAAGGTTACGGCGTACCTTTTTTCAGGGTGATGACGGCTTCAGTTAGAAAAATAAATGGGACCATTGTCATGACAGCACCCATGCGTAGGGCTGGCTCTATATAAAACCCGCTACCTAGATTTCTAGCATATAATAGGCTTGTTGACGCCACTATATAAACCGACTTTTTTGGGTTATCGGTGTTAACATTTGGCCCTTCTAGTACATTAAGCTCAATTTTTTGACCTCTAGAATATTCTAGTCCCCCCATTAGGCTCCATGCCCCCCAACCTTTTGGTTTATAGCGAAGACCTGTCTCAAGCCCGATAAAATCTTGCTTAAGTAAAAATATATTTTTAGACCCGCTTGAAATAGGAGCTGCCTCACCTTTTAGTTCAATGCGACGAAAAATTAGCCCTGCCCTTGAGACCAACCCATTGCCAAAAAGGTACTCTCCGCCAAAAGAGAAAAAAGTACTTAACCCCTTAAAATCACTAATCTCATAGATATCGTCAGTTGCGGTTTGAAGCTCTCTATTGCCTTGAAACTGATAAGATTCAACCGCCGATATGTAATAGTTAATCCGACTTTTTTTAGTTTTAGATTTAGTTTTATCTTTAGCTATAGATTTTACTACCTTAGTTTTTTTTACGCTCTTTTTTGGCGCGCCTTTAACTTCTTCAGGTTCTGCTAGAGAGTAGCCCCCTGCTAACAATAAAAAAGCCCAGAGTGATAGCAGCAGTAATTTTTTTTTCATGGATTATGGTAACCTTTTCTCCTTACAGCTTGACTAGTTAACGCCTTACGACATAAACATACTCGTTTATGAGCAAGCCTTTTAGCCCAACATCCTTAAATCTAAAAGAACTAGAATCTAGTGGCGAAATTTTTAATTTCTCTCGTAATACTGGTGAACTTAATGCCGGATTACGAGATCTTATTAACGATCATGATTACAGCGTACAACTTGAGCTTATCCCTGTTGGCAACGCTTTTCAAATTTCAGGTACCATTACCACAAAGCTTAACCTAATTTGCTCTCATTGCGGGCGAGATCTGGTAGAACCAATTCATGATAAATTTAATGAGATTATTGTTGTTACAAAAGAAAAACCGCGAGCCGGCCATTCAGGCCATACGGGTAGCAGCCTTGAAGATGGCCCTTACTGCAACTACCTAACTAGTTACCAATTTAATCTTATTGATTTTGTGCATGAGCATATAGCGGCGGCAGAACCCTATGCGCCGCATTGTAATCTAGCTGACTGTGATAAATATCACGAAAGTCTCAGGAGTGGTAAGGCAGTTGAAGGCCAAGAAATTAGCACCTCTGAGCACCCATTTGCCGTTTTAAAAAATGTTACAGTAAAAAGCCAAAGAGATTGATTTTATTGCTGTTTTAAGCGAGAAATGATCCTTTGCAAAAAATAGAGGATTAATTATGCCAACTCCAAAAAAGAAAACATCCCGCTCTGTCCGTAATATGCGCCGCTCTCACGATGCACTAAAACCCAAATTAGGTGCGTCTTGTTCAAATTGCGGATCTTTAAAAAAGCCTCATCACGTTTGTGCGTCTTGTGGCTATTATGATGGCCGTGAAGTGACCGCGCCTCAGGCTTAAGCGTGACAAAAGCCAGTGATCAAAAGTACCGAGCACGAATTGCAGGCACTGGTTCATATTTGCCTAAGAAGCTTCTGTCTAATGAAGATTTAATTAAACTTATAGAAAATACTCAAACAACTGATGCGTGGATTCATGAACGCACCGGAATACGTAATCGCCATGTGGCTGCAGACGACCAAGTTACCACTGACCTTGCTCTTGAAGCAGCAAAAATCGCGCTTAAAGAGTCAAACATTAAACCAACCGATTTAGACGCCATACTCTTTGCTACCATATCGCCTGATCAAACCATGCCAAGTGCTTCTTGCGTATTACAACGAAAACTAGGGGCTCGCGATTGTATGGCTCTTGATCTTTCTGCTGCATGCTCAGGGTTTGTTTACTCGCTTGCTGTAGCAGGGGATTTTATCGCAAATGGCAGTTATAAAAACATTCTTGTTATTGGCGCAGAAATTCTCACTCGCTTTGTCAATTACAAAGATAGAGATACCTGTATTCTCTTTGGCGATGGTGCCGGCGCATTTGTAGTAACTAGGTCGTCTGATAATGAACCGTCAAAAATTTACTCGCATCATTTACATGCTGATGGGTATATTTCTGACGTATTTGAACTACCTATGGGCGGGTCAGCTTATCCCTTTACTCACGAAAACATCGATAAGGGTTTACATTATATGAACATGAAGGGGCGCGAAATTTTTAAACACGCTATTCGCACCATGAGTCAGTGTTGTGGCGAAGCCTTAGAGCATAACAAAATGTCTGGGCAAGAAATCGACTGGGTAATTCCTCACCAAGCAAACGTGCGTATTGTCGAAGGGGTCGCCAAGCATTTTGATATTTCAATGGATAAAGTTATCAGCATAATTGAGAACATGGGTAACACTTCTGCCGCTACCATACCAATCGCTTTTGATACTGCCATCCGTGATGGGAGAATTAAGCGTGGGCACCATTGTCTGCTAGCCGCATTTGGCGCAGGCGTTACTAGCGGCTCAATTCTTTTGAGGTACTAAATGTCTACCTGGGGAGCAATTTTTCCAGGTCAAGGTTCACAGCACCCTGGCATGGGGCAATTTCTTTACGAAAATTTTAAAACAGCACGACTTCGCTTCGAAGAGGCAAGCGATGTACTTAAAATTAATTTTAAAAAACTTTGTTTTTCAGGTAGCGAAGAAGATTTGCAGCTTACTAAAAACACCCAGCCTGTTATTTTACTAGTTTCTACAGTTACGTTTGCAGTAGTTCATGAACTAACCGGATTTCGCCCTATAGCAAGTGCCGGGCACTCAGTTGGAGAATATTCTGCGCTAGTTACTGCCAATTCACTTTCTTGGCGTGAGGCGCTCAAAGCCGTGCGTATTCGTGGTGAGGCTATGCAAGATGCCGTTCCTGTAGGTAAAGGTGCGATGTGTGCGGTTTTGGGGTTAACTGATGAGCAGGTACGTGCTGTTTGTCTATGGGCAGAGAAAGAATCTGGGTTCAAGCCTATAGAGCCCGCAAACTTTAACTCACCCGGGCAAGTAGTTATAAGTGGGAGCGCTCAGGCTATTGAATGGCTAATAACAAATTTTAAAAAAGAGGTTTTTAACCCACCTCCTAGGCGGGTTAAGTTTATACCGCTTAAAGTTTCTGCTCCATTTCACTGCTCTTTAATGAAACCAGCTGAAGAAAAAATGCGTGAGTTACTGACTGCAATACCATTTTCTGATGCAACTAATCCTATAGTACAAAATTTTACTGCTGAACCAACCTACGAAAAAACAAAATTATGCGAAAATATTATTCGACAAATTTCTGCTCCGGTACTCTGGACTCAGTGTGTAGAAAAGTTGCGTGATCTAGGCGCAACTCGCCTTGTTGAGTTTGGTTCAGGCCGAGTACTATCAGGCCTTATAAGTAAAATTGATAGTGAGAACCTGCAAACAATTAACCTCACCAGTCTTGAAGAATTAAAAGAATTTGAGGCAACCTATGAAACTTAAAGGCAAATCAATTATCGTCACTGGTGGCAGTAGAGGAATAGGTGCGGCAATTGCAAAACGCCTTGCCGAAGACGGCGCGAGAATAGCTCTCACCTACACGTCAAAGCCCGAAGCCGCCGAAGAGGTTCGTAAAAGTTTACCCGGCGAAGGACATCTCGCACTACAAATTAATATCGCAAATGAAGACTCGGTTGAAGCAGGGCTTAAAGTAGTACTTGAACAATTTGATAAGATTGACGGTTTGGTTAATAACGCTGGGATCACTAAAGATCAGCTTCTTCTGCGCATGAAAGCAGAAGACTTCGATCAAGTTATTCAAACTAATTTACGCGGAACCTATCTCTGCACTCGAGCAGTCTCTAAGGTTATGCTTAAAGCCAGGCAGGGATCTATAGTGAATATCACAAGTGTTATTGGGCATAGCGGCAATCCAGGGCAAGCTAACTACGCGGCGAGTAAAGGTGGAATCACTGCATTTTCTAAATCTATCGCCCAAGAAATTGGCTCACGAAATATTCGTATAAATTGCGTAGCACCAGGTTTTATTGTTACAGAAATGACAGATGTACTACCCGAAACTCAAAAAAATGCTATTCTGGCAAAAATTCCTCTGCAGAAATTTGGCAATACTGAAGATATTGCTGCTGCAGTGAGTTTTTTATTAAGTGATGACGCTGTTTACATAACTGGGCAAACTCTACATGTAAATGGCGGCATGAGTATGTATTAAAAAAATATGTGTTAACCAAATATATGTTAACCAATAATATGTTAACCAATAATAAAGGGAGATTTTATGTCTATAGAGCCGAGAATTAAAAAAATTATTGAAGAGCAACTAGGAGTTGAAGGCGATCGCATCAGACCAGAGGCTTCATTTATTGATGACCTAGGGGCAGATAGTCTCGACATAGTAGAGCTTGTTATGGCAATGGAGGAAGAATTTGATCTAGAAATTCCTGACGAAGATGCCGAAAAGCTTCGCACGGTTTCTGATGTAACAAAATATATTCAAGGAAAAGGTAAGGCATAATATGACGCCGGCTTCTCCCGCAGGTCGACGTGTTGTCGTCACGGGGCTAGGAGCTGTGACGCCACTTGGGCTTTCAGCAAATGAAAGCTTTGAAAATGCTTTAAAAGGTCAGTCAGGCATAGCCCCTATAACACTTTTTGACGCCAGCAAATTCGATGTTAAATTTGCTGGAGAAGTGAAGGGTTTTAACCCCGATCCATACGTTCAAAAAAAAGAACAAAAAAAAATGGATCGTTTTCTTATGCTTTCTGCGGCAGCAACTACTCAGGCTGTTAATGACTCAGGCATTGAGTTTACTGATGAGCTTAAAGAGCGTACTGGTGTTTTTATCGGTTGCGGCATCGGTGGATTACCCGGTATCGAAGAGACAACTAAAACTCTTAATGAACGTGGGCCGGGCAGAATTTCGCCGTTTTTTATTCCGCAAGTAATTACAAGTATGGCGCCTGGCAATGCGAGCATTCAATATGGGCTAAAGGGCCCAAATTTTTCTATGGTCTCAGCTTGTGCCACTGGCTGCCACAATATCGGTGAAGCATTTCACTACATACGTTATGGAATGTGTGACGCCATGATTGCAGGTGGTGCTGAAGGGGCAATTTGCGGTCTTGGGGTTGGTGGTTTTGCTGCAATGAAAGCACTTTCAACCCGCAATGATTCACCACAAACGGCATCACGTCCATGGGATAAAGACCGCGACGGTTTTGTTCTAGCTGAAGGTGCCGCAGTTCTTATACTTGAAGAAATGGAACTCGCTAAAAAGCGTGAGGCAAAAATATATGCTGAAATAACTGGCTATGGAGTTTCAAGCGATGCTTATCACATGACAAACCCAGCGCCAGGCGGCGCCGGCGCAGTTAAGGCAATGATAGGCGCAATACGCAGTGCTAAGGTTAATGCTTCTGATATTGGTTATATTAATGCCCACGGAACCAGCACCCCAGTCGGCGATTTAGCAGAAAGCGAAGCTATAAAAAAAGCCTTAGGTGTAGAGGCTGCTAAAAAAACCTGGATTTCAAGTACTAAAAGTATGACTGGTCACGCGCTCGGTGCGGCTGGCGCAATTGAGAGCGTTTTTTCAATTCTTGCTCTATATCATGGCAAAATCCCGCCAACGATTAATCTTGAAAACCCAAGCCCAGAATGCGACCTTGATTATGTTCCGCTAGCAGCACGAGAGCGCAAATTAAATCATGTTTTAAATAATAGCTTTGGTTTTGGCGGCACTAACGCATGCATAATTTTTAGTAAATAAATACTTAATAAATATATTTTTGGTAATTAGACTTCTGGTAATTAAATGAAAAACAAAATTATAGTAAAAAATAAAAAAATTATAATCGCCTGTGATCATGCAGGTTATGATTTAAAAAACTACATAATAAAAAAAAATCCGTCTTTAGCGTGGGTTGATCTCGGTACAAATAGCGAAAATTCAGTTGATTACCCTGATTACGCCGATAAATTAGCAAAAAAAATTAAATTACTTTCTAGAAAAAAATTAGTTATTGGTGTGCTTATTTGTGGCTCAGGCCAAGGTATTGCCATACGCGCAAACAGGCACAAACACATTCGTGCGGCTATTTGCTGGAGCGAAGAAATTGCCAAAGCTTCGCGCATGCACAATGATGCCAACGTACTCTGTCTAGGAGCTCGCTATACTGAACCAAGGCTTGCACAAAGAATTTTAAAAACATTTATTAATACCAAGTTTGAAGGGGGTCGTCATGAACGAAGGGTCGCTAAACTTGCTAAAAAATGCTGATCCTGAAGTAGCGAAGTCTATTGCGGCAGAAATTGATAGACAACAATTTGGGCTAGAAATGATTGCTTCAGAAAATTACGTCTCTAAAGCCGTACTTGAAGCTCAAGGCTCGGTTCTCACCAATAAATATGCCGAAGGCTATCCTGGTAAACGCTATTACGGCGGTTGCCGCTACGTTGATGAAGTTGAAACTCTAGCAATCGAGCGCGCCAAAAAACTTTTCTCAGCAGAACACGCTAACGTACAACCGCATTCAGGTTCACAAGCCAATATGGCAGTCTATATGGCAGCTCTTAATCCGGGCGACACGGTATTAGGTATGAGCTTATCTCACGGTGGGCACCTCACCCATGGCTCACCGGTAAATTTCAGTGGAATTTTATATCGAATCGTTTCATATGGTATTGAAGAAAAAACTCATCGTATAAATTATGATGCCATTGCAGACATAGCAAAAAAAGAAAAGCCAAAAATGATTATTGCAGGCTACAGCGCTTATCCACGAATTATTGATTTTAAAATATTTCGCGAAATCGCTGACAGCGTTGGGGCTTTACTTATGACTGATATGGCCCATTTTGCCGGTCTTGTCGCAGGCGGCGTTCACCCCTCACCTATCGCTTATAGTGATTATGTTACAACCACTACGCACAAAACACTACGGGGGCCACGCGGCGGCGCTATTTTTTGTAGCGAAAAAAGGGCCAAAGAACTAAACTCTAAAATATTTCCTGGTATTCAAGGTGGTCCACTTGAGCATGTAATAGCAGCAAAGGCCGTAGCATTTGGTGAAGCACTAAAACCTGAATTTAAAAACTACGCCAAGCAAATTATTACTAACGCAAAAATTCTCTCTGCAGTAATGCTCGAGCGTGGCTACGAACTTGTAACTGGCGGCACAGACAATCATTTAATTCTTGTTGATTTATCACGCAGAGACGATCTCACCGGCAAAGATGGCGAAACAGCTCTAGATCTTGCAGGGATTACCGTAAATAAAAATACTGTTCCGAACGAAAAACGCTCACCATTTGTGACTTCAGGCCTTCGTATCGGCACACCCGCGCTTACAACTCGTGGCATGAAAGAAGATGAAATAAAAACTATTGCTAACTGGATTTGTGATGTGCTTGACGACCATAAAAATGAGTCAAAACTAAACTCAATTCATGATAAAGTTAAAGAATTATGCAGAAAATTTCCTGTATGAATTTTATGTTACATAAGTCTATAAGAAAAATATTTTTACCTGCGCTTATTTTTTTTATTCTAAGTTGTGGCCACATGCAGGGCCCAGAATATTCTGCAGATAATGATTATATCTCACAGGGCGAGTTTTCTACATACAAAGAGTTATATGAATCTGACAAAACATTAGAGCTTGCGCCCCAAGATGGGGATACTCTTAGACCATTTAAGTTACAGTGGCCAGTTCGCAAAATACAAATCTCACGAGGATTTTCTGATGAAGGCAAGAACTCGCACCTCGGAATAGATTTACGTGGTCAAAAAGGTGATCCTATCTTTGCGGCACATGATGGGATTGTGATTTATGCAAGATCTGGGTTTCGCGGCTACGGTCGCATGGTAATTTTAGAATATGATAAAACTTGGGCTACTCTATACGGACATCTTTCTCGATACACAGTAAAAACTGGCCAAAAAATTCACGTCGGCGATGTTATAGGACTTATGGGGCGCACTGGGCGCGCAACCGGAGTACACCTTCACTTCGAACTTATGCGCGATAAAATACCTATTGATCCAAAGTCACAAATTAACCCGAGCGACTCTATAGCCAAAACCAATTAAATTACGGGTAAGATTTGTTTTACTCGACTATTTCGAGAACGCTTCTTTTATGTAATTTTGTACTAGCGGCATTCAAGATAGTGCGCATTGAGCGCGCCGTTCGCCCTTGTTTGCCAATTACTTTGCCTAGGTCGTCTTTAGAAACTTTTAATTCGACTACAGTTGTTTGTTCACCGACAATCTCATTAACTTCAACTTCGGCTGGTTTATCAACGAGAGCTTTCGCCATAAACTCTATCAGATCGCGCAAATTCGTATGATCCATTTTCTCCCCTTCTACGTGCTGTAGCCCAACATCTACTTTGTTATACTCGACTCTATATTCTACTAGATTCTCTGCCTAACATTGTAACTAGTATTACTATTAATATTCTACTAGATTTTTACGATGGGTTTTTAACTGGGTCTTTAACTAGGTATTTAGCTAGGTTTTTTGTTCAGTTTTTTCGTACTTGCGAATCAAACCCATAACCCGTTCTGTGGGCTTTGCGCCTAATTTGATCCAATGATTAACCCTATCCATTTTAAGGGTTAGACCAACATCCTTACCTTTTGGTATTTGATTGAAGTGACCGACAATTTCTAAATAACGTCCGGTAGCGGCATATTTTTGGTCTGCTACGGTGACTCTATATAAAGATAAGTGTTTTTTACCAAATCTAGCTAAGCGTATAACAACCATTACAATCTCCTAAATATAGCTGTAAGAGGCCAGATCTACATGGTTTTGGGGCGTTTCGCAAGCCCCATTTTCATCATCTGTGACATCATTTTCTGCGATTGCTCAAATTGATTTATAAATTTATTAACGTCACTTACCTGGGTACCGCTGCCACTAGCAATTCGTAAGCGTCTAGAGCCATTTAGCAGCTTATGGTTAGCCCGTTCAGATATGGTCATTGACTGAATAATAGCCTCGATTTTTTTCATCTCTTTTTCTGGAGGGGTCATGTTTTTTAACTGTTTTGATAGCTGCCCCATCCCGGGGAGCATACCTAGCAAAGACTCAATGCCACCCATTTTTTTTAGCATTTGAATCTGTTTTAGAAAATCTTGGACCGTAAACTGAGACCTAGCTATCTTGCGCGCTGATTCACGCGCAGTTTTTTCGTCAATAACCTCTTGCGCTTTTTCAACAAGGCTTAAAACATCGCCCATATCAAGAAGCCTTGAGGCCAAACGCTCTGGATAAAAAGCCTCAAGGGCTGACAACTTCTCACCCGTTCCTAGAAACTTAATTGGAGTGCCTACCGCCTCGCGAATACTTAAAGC
>Ga0154799_1120_pt4 | contig 10086 bp, 8 predicted proteins | sample Rifle2008BG16ft_FD_105807 | JGI IMG/M metagenome (GOLD analysis project Ga0154799, IMG submission 105807) | Bdellovibrionales bacterium RBG_16_40_8 | reverse complement strand
GGTCATTGGATGCTCAGTTCCCCCGCGCGAGAGAATATTACTTTTAAATTTATTAGCGGTATCACTATCGAAAAGCCCGCGTTCTTTAAATAATTCGAAGGCGTCGGCATCTAGTACTTCTGCCCATTTGTATGAGTAGTAGCCAGCAGAATAGCCCCCAGAAAACACGTGGGTGAATGCGCTTGAAAAATTCGTGCCACTTACCTTAGGCAGCACACGTAATTTATCTATGATTGAATCTTCAAATTCAACTGGGTCGTTAATAGTTCGAAATTCAGCTGTATGAAAATTCATATCAATAAGCGCTAGCGTCACTTGGCGTAAAGACATATACCCAGCTAAATAATTAGAGCTATCTTTAATTTTTTGCGCCAACTCTTGCGGTATTTTTTCTCTGGTTTTGTAATGGAGCGCAAATAAATCAAGACTTTCTTTTTCGAGAATCCAATTTTCCATAATCTGCGAAGGCAGCTCAACAAAATCCCAATATACATTAGCCCCAGAGAGGTTTCGATATTGGCATTGAGACAGTAAGCAATGAAGTGAGTGACCAAATTCGTGAAATATAGTTCGGACTTCTTCAAAAGTTAAAAGAGACGGCGTATCAGTTGTAGGAGTAGTGAAATTGCACACAATAGCTACATGCGGGCGATGTACCTGGCCATGAAAATAACCTTGATCGAAAAAATTAGTCATCCAAGCGCCACCATTTTTACTGTCTCTCGGAAAAAAATCTGTATAAAAAAGTCCTAGGTACTGGCCACTTTTTTCTTCATAAACTTCGTAGGTTTTCACATCTTTATGGTAAACTGGGTACTCTTTTGCTTCGCGAAACGAAAGCTCATAAAGTAATTTAGCATGTTCAAACAAGCCGCTAACCACGCTCTCTAAAAGAAAATAGGGGCGCAACTCTTCAGCGTTGTAGTTAAAAAGATGTTCTTTTAGGCGTTCAGACCAATAAGTAAAATCCCATGGCATTAGTGGCATAGGCGCACCTTTAGCTTTAGCAAACTCTTCAACCTTTTTAACGTCTGAATACGCGGCTTTTAACGAAGCATTTTGAATGCGCTCTAGAAATTTAAAAACACGTTCTGGTTTTTCGGCCATTCGCTTTTCAAGAATAAAATCAGCATGATTTTTATAACCTAATAAATGCGATCTTTTTTCTCGAAGCTCTAAAATTTTAAGAATATTTTTGGTGTTATCATAGGGCCCGCCAAAGGCGCGAGAATTATAAGCGCGGTAAAGTTTTTCGCGCGCCGGACGATAAGCTCCGTTCTGCATGAATGGAATATAACTAGGGGCGTGAAGTGTGAAAACCCAGCCGTCTTTTAGGCCCTTTTCTGCGGCTGTTTGTCGAGCGGCAGTTATACTGATTTCAGGTAAGCCTTCGAGTTCATCTTTGTTAGTTATAATAAGTTGAAACTCATTGGTGGATTTTAAAACGTTTTCAGAAAACTGCGGCCCCAGTTTAGAGAGTTCTGCATCAATAGCTCTTAGCTCAGTCTTCTTTTCTGCGTTTAACAGGGCACCATTACGAGTGAAGTTGCTATAGCATTTGTCTAGTAGTTCGCGATCTTCGATATTTAATTTAGAATTAACGCCTAATTTTTTTTCTGTATCATAAACGTCTTTAATTCTAGCAAATAATTCGTGATCTAATTGTATGTCATTTGAGTAACTTGAGAGAATTGGTCCAATTTCGCGAGCAAGCGCTTGTAGTTTGTCGTTAGTGTGGGCGTGAAGTAGATTATAAAATATTGTAGAGGTAAGATCGACATCTTCGCCGATTAGCTCAAGAGCCTTGACAGTGTTAGAAAATGTGGCCGGCTCTTTTACTGCTTTAATTTCGTCTATTTGGGCCTTAGCGGCTGCGATAGAATTATTGAGCGCGGGTAAAAACATTTCTGGTTTGATTTGATCAAACGGTATCGCATGGTGTTTAAGTGCTGAAAAGGCAAGCGGAGAATTTTCTATCGATTTCGCCATATATTTTTATAAGGCGCGATCTAGCAAACAATCAACTTTTAAATTAGAAGCATATACCTGCGTAAAACCCACCAGAAATCCACCCAAGCTGGCCATCCATGGTTTTACAGCGGCAATTGGGAGTGTATATGCTAGGATTGCAACCAATATAGGCGTTGGCGTACGCTGAAGACATGTATGGCGTGCCGTAATTGTATATATGCGCGTATGAGTTAATAAATTGCACGGTTGAGTATTCGACGCAGAGAGTTTGCCCAGTGCCCGGAAAGTAAACAGGATAACTTACTGTGGTAGCTGTATTAAACTGCGAGCAGATACCAGAATTATACCCGCCGCCGAATCCTCCGCCAAAATTGCCACCATTATTTATTAGGTTATTTCCAGCAAAGTAGTTGCAGTTTGCACCGTAGTAGTTGTTGTTGTTGTTGTTTCCGTTTGCATAGCCCAAATTTGAGTTTTGGCAGTTTGTAGGGTTAACCTTAGAGTTATTTCGAACATCTATGCATGTGCCGTTACGCCATTGAAAATGCCCGCCGTAAGCACCTGCGTTACCATAGTTTTGATAACCGCCTAGGCCATTATTAGGGCATCCATATTGATTATAACCGTTCCCATTATATCCGTAGGGGTTATTGTTATTATTGCCACCTTTTTTTGAGCAGGCGCCAATGATAACTAAGGCCAAGGGTAGCAGTAAATAGGCTAATTTTCTCATAAAAACTCCTTAAAACAATTGTAAACAGCGATTACTTATGAAAATTTTGGGCCAAGAAATATTTACATAACCTATTGATACGTCGTGGTAAGTCTCAAAAAGAAGAGACGAAATTTGAAAATTGCGCCGTTAATTGGCACACTCTAGGGGTAAAGTAGGTCGAAATTTTATGGGGAGGCAGGATGTCTATTAGGAGTTTAATTTTCATCGTTTTTTTTACTTCTCAGGGGTATGCGGCTATTGACCACATTATAGCCAAAGACAGCAAAAAAAATCAGTATATCGAATATGGAACTATTAGTGGCGGCGAGTCAGGTGGTTCCCATACACTATTAGGTTTACGAAGGGTTTTTGCCCCAAAAGACAAAATTGAGCGCATTTTGCTAGATTTGGGCGATTCTCGCGGAAAGCCGCTACATAACAAAGTGAGCTATTTTCAGGTAAGTATCGATAAAAAACAGCGTAAAGTCGTAGTTGATCTTTCGCAGATGCTGGCATCTGGCGTGAGTGAGGCCGTCTTGAAAAATAGATTTAAAAGCTCTCCGCTAGTTAAAGACACTAAGATTAGTTACGACCCCCAAGACAACACTATCACGATGCAACTTTTTCTTAAAAAAAATGTGCAGGTTGAGGCGTTTACACTCCCTGCAAAAAATAAACCTAGCTGCATTGTGATTGATTTAAAGGAGAAAACCTAAATTGCGAGGTTTGTTGTTTTTTAGTTTTTTAATGCTTTGTTTGGTGGGTAATTTCGCTGAAGCCCGCGTTTTTAATTTTAGTAACAATTGGGTAGCCGCCTATATTCGCGGCACGGGCGGACTGTCAAATGTCGACAAAGATATGTATGGAAAAACAAGTGGTAACAGCACCGCCTTTGATAAAGGCGTAGATTATAATTTTAGCGGCGAAATCGGATTTGCTATCTTGCTGAGCAATAATATGACAGCTCGTCTTGGTATTGAGGGGCTACAAACTAAAGAAGTTACAGTTACCGGCGAGAGTGCCTTGGGTGCAAAATATATGGATGTCGTAAGTCGGGCTGTAGTTTTTAACCCAGGGTTGACATTTGAATACAGCTTTCGTGGCACCGGCACATCACGACTTTATGGCTTTGCCGGCGCCGGATATTCTATAGTCAAAATCACAAACGCTTATGAACTAACCGCAGCAGGTACTACAGCCTACTCAGGAGCAAGCGCCTCATATACCGATAATTGGTACGCCAATGCAATTAATTATCATGTTGGTACCGGTTGGGAAGCTTTTTTATTTGATAATTTAACTTTTAATTTAGATGTTGGCTGGCGACAGCTTGATGTTTCAGGGTTTAAGTATAATTCAGATGCAACAGTTGTACGTGGTGGTGGTGGGGTATCAGTTACTGAGGGCACTAACGTTACCAATAATAATGGCCGCAAACCTAAACTTGATTTAGGCGGCTATTTCGTAGGGATGACATTTAAATTTTATATACCACCGCTCAACTAGTTTTTACACTTGTCGTCAAAACTCTAATACATGTCATTAATTTCTTTTTTATATTTTTGATCGCAGAATTTACGCCGAACTTTTAGACTAGGGGTAAGTTCGCCTGTTTCAATATAAAAATCGTTTGGCAAAATAGCAAATTTTTTTATCGATTCAAAACTAGCTAAGTTCAGATTGGCTTCTGCCACAGCGTCTTTTATTAGTCTGTATGTTTCTGGTTCACGGGCTTTTGTTTGAAGGTGAGGCGCAACAGTAATAAGTGCAATAATATATTTTTTCTGATCGCCATGTATTAAAACGTTAGAAATATTAGGATTTAATTTTAACATATTTTCAAGCTTTTGTGGGGCTACATATTTACCCCCGGCGGTTTTAATAAGATCTTTTTTTCTGTCTGTTATAAAAAGAAAACCATTTTTATCTATGTAACCGATATCGCCAGATTTTAAATAACCATCTACCATTACTTCATTTGTTGCTTCGGGCTCAAGATAGTATTCTTTCATGACTTTTTTTGATTTAATAAGCACCTCACCATCTTCAGCTATTTTCACCTGTACCTCTGGTAGTGGCTTACCGACGCTGCCAAATTTATAAGAAAGTGCGGTGTTAAAGCTAATTCCTCCGGTTGTTTCAGTAAGGCCGTAACCTTCGCAGATAAGAAGCCCCAGCCCATGAAAAAATTGGGATATTTCAGTACTTAGTGGGGCCCCGCCAGAAATAGCAAAACGCAGGCGGCCACCAAAGGCTTTAAGAATATTATTAAAAGCGAGTACCTTTATTATTTCATATTCAAGCGACAATTTTACGCCAAGATGTTTTCTTGCTTGAATGGCATGACTTACCTTATTGCCAATATTGAGAGCTTTTTCAAAAACTTTGCCCTTGGTTTGGCTATTTTCAACCTGCGACAATATGACTGAATAAATTTTTTCAAAAATTCGTGGGACCGCAATAATAAATGTAGGTTTTACCTCTTTTAGATTTTGCTGTAAGCGATCAATACTTTCGGCAAAGGCGAGTGTATAACCAGCATAAATACTACCCCAAGCTTCAATTCGCCCTAGTACATGTGAATATGGTAAAAAGCTCAAACTAATATCTTTGTTGTTTACCGTGACTATGCGAAACACATCAATAAGTTCGCTCATTATTTGTTCATGAGTTAAAACGACACCTTTAGGGTTACCAGTAGTGCCAGAAGTATGAATAATAGTTGCCACTTCAGAGAGCTGACGCTTACTTGCCTTTTCAGAAAATATCTGTGGATTATCTCTTAAAGTCTCGCGCCCTCGATTTAAAAGTTCTGTCCAAGAAATAAAATTATTAGCAGTTTGTTTTTTATTTTCTACAATAATTACAGATTTTATAGACGGGCAATGTGATTTTATTTTTTCCCATTTTTTAGCCTGCTCGGCATTTTCGATGATAAGTATGCGTGCTTTAACGTTATTGATTATATATTGGACGTCATTTTCAAGATTGTTAGGGTATATCGGCACTGTTATAGCGCCCACCCCCATAATAGCCATATCGGCAATAATCCACTCCGGGCTAGTGTCTGAGATAATGGCTACACAATCGCCTGGCTCAACGCCAAGTTTAATCATAGATGCGCCAACGGCTTCGATTAAAGAAAAATACTCACTCCATTTATAGTAAAGCCAGTGGTTGCCGTCTTTAAATTGAATAGCAACGCCATCATCGTCGAGTTTTTTACGCTTTAAAAGCAGTTGTAATATTGTATCGGCGCTCATTTAGACCCGAATAATTTATTATCATCTTCTGTTGCTTGGTGTTCTGTTTTTATCTAAGTTTAATAGTACTTTGTAACGCTGATCTTCTTTTAATTGTATAGTTTCTTCTACAACCACACCAGTCAATGTGTTTTCAGCTCTAACAACAATAGGCACGCCTGCCGGAATAGAATAGCGACTTATTGGTAGTGAGTCGTTTAATAGACGGTTGTTTATAAAAATTTTTGCATTTGTTGGTGGCTTTACATCTATATCTAGATAAGCCACAGTAGCTTTTTGCAGTGTAGCATTGAATGATTTGCCGGCAATAGCACTTGTTAAGTTCGATCTAGTATATTCTAAAAATCTAGGTAGGCGTAAGGTTAGTGAAAATGGAGCATCCAGTGGTACTTCAACGCGACTTGGGGTTGTTTTGCCAGTTATTTCTCCATCAATTAAGATATCAGCGCCTGATGGCGCACTATTTATTGTAATAGAAGTTGTTATAGTCGGTGGCGGTGGTGGTGGCGGCAGCGGTATGAGATCTTTAGGATCTTTAGGCCCCCTAGGGTCTTTATGACCTTCAGGACCTTTAGAGCCCTCATCTTTTAATCCTAGAAAATTCAATATCGATTTTGTTTGCTCAGGATAGTAAGTTGCTGTGACCAAATAAGTAATCAATGCACAAGACACAAAAATCATAATATTCATTGCTGAATTGCGCTGCGTAGCTTTACGTTGCGATTTTATTTTCTCTTTTTTATTTTTAATATCCTTTTTTTCTTTTGCGCTTTGCATTGGCGTAACCTTTGATACCTCTTGTGCTGGTCTGTCTACTGAGAGTGCATCAATATCTGTGTTCGGATCAATTACAAGAGCCCTGGGCATTTTCGGTTGAACAGTAATTTTCTGCTGAAGTGACTCATAGAGAGATTTTGGGTCAAGTATTGATTTTTGTGCAGACATTTTTGAATTAGTTTCTGCAAGCCCTTCTGGTGTACTTATAGATATTTCAGTATTATCTTGATCATCTGATATAGGTTCGCTTGCAGTAAAAGTTTCGGTTTCGGTCATTGTTTGTTCGTTATTTTTAGAAAAAGTTTGTTTCTGAACAGTTACCGGGATGGCTGTAGAATGAACTTTTATTTCAGGCACTTGAGGAAAAGAGGTAATTAATGATTTTTCTTTTTCTTCATTTTGGGCCGCTGTTGGTCTAAACGGTATTTTTGCATATTCAATTAGGTGTTTTCGTAAATCTAAAATTTCATCACTATGTAAAGTTTTAATAAATACTGAGAAATCGTGCGGAGAAAAATCAGGGTACTGTCTATTAATAAAACGACTTAGATCTCTATGCATAGCCGCAGCGGTTTGGTAGCGTAAATTGCGATCGCGCGTTAGTGACTTCATTGTGATACGCTCAAGTTCAACGTGAATGTTTGGATCTATTTTAGTAAGGTTAGGCACATTGCATTCGCGTATTTTTTTAAGTGTGCTGATTTCATTGCCAGCAATGAATAAACGTTCGTTGGCAAGTAGCTCCCAAAGGCAAATGCCAAGCGAAAAAATATCTGTACGCAAGTCAGTCGCTAATCCTTCTGCTTGTTCAGGGCTCATGTAGCCAAACTTACCTTTGAGGGTACCGGTGCGCGTGTTATCGATCTGGCTTTCGGCTTTGGCTATACCGAAATCAACAACCTTAGTTTCGCCTTCGTAAGTGACCATAATATTTTGCGGGCTCATATCTCTATGGGTTATGTTTAGCGGTTTACCAGTAGCACTGTTAAGAGAACGATGCGCGTGATCAAGCCCGGCGGCAACTTCTTTAATTATGTAAACAATCTGATCTGTTGAAAATTTTTGACTGTTTTGTTTCATCTTGTTTAAAATTTGTCTGAGATTTTTACCTTCAACGAAATCCATAACAAGAAACAGCTGACTTTTTTCTTGGCCGAATTCATAAATTGAAACGATATTAGAGTGCGATAGATTCATCGCAATTGCAGCCTCATCTTTAAACATCTGAATGAATTCTGGATTGTCAGAATATTGAGGCAGTATTTTTTTGATGGCCACAAACTTACTCATGCCGCCAGCACTTTGAGCTCGCGCTAGCCACACCTCGGCCATGCCACCCATAGCTATTTTCTCTAACAGAATGTATTTGCCAAAGTACTCGTAATTTTGCGACACTGTTTTACCTAATCCCTCAGTATTTCTATCGGATTAGAGGGCTTTGAAGTTAATATATTGTAACGTTAAAACAAAGACTGGACCTATATATGAAATGGGTTGGACTGACAGGTGGCATTGCCACTGGTAAAAGTACTGTAGCTAAGCTTATTCGCGACTTAGGTCTACCTGTCGTAGACGCAGATCACCTCGCGCGTGAAGTTACTAAGCCAGGTTCTGTTGGATTAAAAAAAATTGTAGAAGAATTTGGATTATCAGTGTTAACCCCTAGGGGCGAGCTTGACCGCGAAAAGCTGGGGGTAGAGATTTTTAATAATGAGCAAAAACGCTTACGTTTAGAGAATATTCTTCATCCCTTGATACGCGAATTGCGTGCAGTAGAAAGAAGAAATTTAGAGAAACAAGGCTGCGAGTTGGCTTTTTATGACGTACCTCTTTTATTTGAAAAAAATATGGATGACGAATTCGATGCAACTATTTTAGTTTATGCCAGCCAATCAGAGCAAAGAAGTAGATTACGAGATAGAAATGGCATGGCTGAAGAGCAGATTGAGGCGAGATTACGCGCTCAACTTTCGATAGATGAAAAATTAAAACGCGCGGACTACGTAATTCTAAATAATGGTAGTTTAACGCAACTTAAACTCAATGTTCAAACTGTTATAGGTGAGTTAAGTTCAAGTTAGTCTTAGAAATCAAGGCTCGCTTCAAGAATATAGCGTCTACTCTCGCGACTAGCTTCTGAAGTGCCAACCTCTTCACCCCAAGAGGCAAGATCTAACTGAAAAATGCCCATTCTCGCTCCGAAGCCGGCAGTCAAGTAGCCTTGATTTATACCAACAGCCCAATGGCCTTTCCACCAGCTTGCCATTTTCCAGTAAAGTTCTGAGCCCGCGTGCAACCCCTTTTTAAAGGTCCAGTTGCGATGGCCAATGTCTCTAATGTCAAATGTAAATTTTGGGTCGAATACCCAAAACTCAGGCAGATCAAATTTTGTGCCTAAGTCTAGTCGACGCTGCAAGCGTGGTGGTTCTTTTGGATCTTTATTGTAAATGCCAAAATTAACAGGAAATCCGTAATCAAAAACGTTGCGAACAACTAGTCCAATGCTGGGATGATACCATTTGTTCTCACCTTTTTTTCGTGCGTATAGAAAGCCGATGTCGCCGTCAAGGGTGACGCCCTCTGCCGAACGATCAATGTTGACTATGTCATCGTCTGTAGCCAACTGTGCTGCTTGAACGATGTCGCTATAATGTAATCGATGAATTACTTTTGCTGTCCAGCCGAAAGCCAACTTATTTTTTAGCCAAGAAACGCGCCATAAAGACGCATGTCCGTAGGCAACGGTCGTATCTAGATATGCATTTACAAAAACGCTGGGGCCAACTGACCGATGCAGTGTTAAGTCTAAAGAAAAATCTACCGGTATTATAGCAAGACCCCATTTTGGGCGAACGAGAACTCCGCCCAAAGTAGGAGCGCGAAAATACATATGTTCGCCATAATGCTTTTCGAGAGCAGTATTCATTTTATCAGGGTCATCGCCTGCATCGTCTACGTCTTGTTTAAAGCTCATGACATCGGCGTCAGCTCCGCCGCGTAGTAACATTCGTAGATGTGTGTCTTTACGTAGGGCCATTCCGGCAGGGTTGTAAAAAAGTGCGCTGTGATCATCGGCGAGTGCTACGAAGGCATTACCCATTCCAAGGGCGCGGGTACTTGTGTATTCTTGGTGAATTGAATAATCAGGCGCCTGACCAGCTAGACTTAACTGGGAATATATGAATGCTAGTGAAAAACAAAAAGTAAAAAAATAAAAGTGAACTAAGCGCATCAGGCTTCCTTTCCATTAATTCTTCCTAAGTTAAAATTTTATATTCAACTATTGTGATTTAGGTATACTTAACTCTATGCGCTCACGAGAGATTTACAAATTATTGACCTTGGTCTTGTGTTTATTTG
>Ga0154799_1103_pt1 | contig 10093 bp, 9 predicted proteins | sample Rifle2008BG16ft_FD_105807 | JGI IMG/M metagenome (GOLD analysis project Ga0154799, IMG submission 105807) | Bdellovibrionales bacterium RBG_16_40_8 | reverse complement strand
GCCCGGGTCTGCAGGATCGTCGTGGTATTTTTTACGATACACCGACCCGCACAACGAAAAACTACCTTTTGATTTTGCCGAACAAAAATACTGGATGCCCGTAGATCTTTATATCGGAGGAGCCGAGCATACCGTTGGTCATTTACTTTATGCACGCTTTTGGCAAAAGGTTTTATTTGATTGCGGCCTGGTATCACACGATGAACCTTTTAAAAAATTGGCTCACCAAGGTGTGATTATGGGCGCCGATGGTCTTAGAATGTCAAAATCTCGCGGCAATGTAGTTAACCCAGACGATGTTCGCAGTGAATATGGCGCCGATGCAACTCGAATTTATATTTCATTTTTAGGGCCGTTTGATAAAGATAAACCTTGGGACACTAAGGGGATCGAAGGCGTCAAGCGCTTTCTCGACAGAGTATGGCGTCTTTCTTTTGACGAAACCGGTAAAATTATCGCTGAAGATGGGCCCATCCCTGAAAAGCTAGAGAAAATCTACCATAAAACTATTAAAAAAGTTGGCTCTGATATTGAGACGATGAATTTCAATACTGCCATTTCGGCAATGATGATTCTTGTTAATGAAATGTATAAACTTAACGTCAAACCAAAAAATGTTTTAAAGGCTCTGGCTCAGCTACTTATGCCTTTTGCTCCACATTTTGCCGAAGAGGTTTGGTACGGCTTAGGAGGCGAAGGCTACGTATCGCTTGCTGCGTGGCCAACCTACGATCAAAACCTTACCATCGACGATCAAATAGAAATGGGAGTTCAGGTAAACGGTAAATTGCGCGGGAGCATTCTGGTAACTGCCACCACAACCGAAAATGAAGCTATAGAGCTTGCGAAATCAATTAATTTCGTTGCGAAGACCTTAGAAAGTGTGGCATTAGCTAAAACTTCTTATAAGACGATTTATAAGCCTGGCAAAATTTTGAATTTAATTGTTAAATGAAAAAAATATATTTAATTTAAATATATTAAACCAATCGTACTCGAGGGACATACGTGAGCTGGAGTGTAGAAAAAAGCGCCGAACTTTACGGTATAAATAATTGGGGCGGTGGTTACTTTCGCATCAACAGCGCTGGCAACATAGAGATTGCAGCAGGTAAAGACAAGCCGGGACTAGATCTCTTTACGCTAATTCAAGACTTAAGAGAGCGCGGTGTTCGCCCACCGATTTTAATTAGAATTCCGAACCTTGTGCAAGATCGCGTACAACTTATTTCAAACTGCTTTGCAAATGCTATTCGTGAATCTGGCTACAAGGGACAATATTCTGGAGTTTACCCCGTTAAAGTTAATCAACAGCGACACCTTCTCGAAGAAATTGTAGATTTCGGCAAGGATAATCGTCTTGGGCTTGAATGTGGTAGCAAGCCAGAACTTCTTATTGCGCTAGCTTTTATGGATACTCCTGACGCCGTAATTGTTTGTAATGGGTTTAAAGATATTGAATATGTTGAGACTGCTCTTTTGTCGCAAAAACTTGGCCGGCAAACTTTTGTGGTTGTTGATAGATTAGCAGAACTGCCCATAATTATTACAGCTTCAAAAAAACTAAATATTCGCCCTAAGATTGGCTTTCGCGCCAAGCTTAATACTCAAGGCTCTGGCCGATGGACTGAATCTTCTGGCGCGCGTTCTAAATTCGGTCTTACGCCAAGTGAAATGATGTCTGGACTTGATATACTTCGTCGCGAAAATATGCTCGACTGTCTTGAGCTTTTTCATTTTCATATCGGCTCGCAGGTGCCATCAATTCAATCAATTAAAGCGTCAATTAAAGAGGCTTCGCGTTTTTTTACCGAACTTTACGCGCAAGGGGCGGCGGTAAAATATATAGATGTTGGTGGCGGGCTTGGCGTTGACTATGATGGCTCAGGTAAAAGTGATAGCTCAACAAATTATAGTGAGCAAGAGTACGCCAATGACATAACATCTATTTTACAATCAATTTGCGATGAGCGAAATGTGCCACATCCGAATATTATCTCTGAATCTGGTCGAGCGCTGGTCGCGCATAGTTCACTTTTGGTGTTTGGCGTACTCGGGTTTAATGAGCTGCAAAAACATAAACTTTCTTTTACTTTAGAAAAAAAAGATTCACTTCTAGTTAAAGACCTTCATTATATTTATGAAAATGTGAACCATAAAAATATCAACGAATTTTATAACGATCTCATAGAAAAGAAAAATGATACTCTACAACTTTTTTCATTCGGCGGTTTAAGTCTTGAGCAGCGAGCTAAGGCAGAAGATTTATATTGGGCTATTGCTACTAAGCTTACCAAAATTGCTAAAGACAATCCCGACGCCGAAGATATATATTGGGGCCTGCAAAAAGAATTATCTGATACCGTATTTTGCAACTTCTCGGTTTTTCAGTCGTTACCAGATTCTTGGGCGCTGAAGCAGGTTTTTCCGGTTATGCCGATTCATAGGTTAAGCGAGCGGCCTGAGCGTCGAGCTACTCTTGCGGATCTAACCTGCGACTCTGACGGCAAAATCGAGCACTTTATCGATACCGACACTGGGCAGCCTCAAGACTATCTTGAAGTACATGATCTAATCGAAGGACAACCCTATTATTTGGGCGCATTTCTAACTGGCGCTTATCAAGAAATTTTGGGCGATTTACATAATTTATTTGGCGATACTGATACTGTTCATATAACTATAAACGAAAATGGCACCTACAGCGTCGACCATGTGCTACAGGGCGACACGGTAACAGAAGTGCTAAGTTATCTTGATTACAATAGAAACGAGCTTGTTGAAATGATTCGCAAAGCAACTGAGCAATCGATAGTTAGAGGGTCACTAAGTCACAGTGATGCCAGACTTCTTATGAAGCACTACGAAGAAGGCCTTGCCGGGTACACCTATCTAGAAGATTAGCACATACCGGATGTGAATCCGGACTAAGATTTGCGCGGGTCGAAGGCCTCTCGTGCGCCCTCGCCGATTAGATTAAGTACAACTAGCGACAAAAATAGTGCTAGCGACGGAAACACTGCAAGCCACCAGGCGATAGTAAAATTTCTCTGTGCTTGGTTAAGCAACTCTCCCCAACTAGGAGTTGGCGCCGGCAAACCAAACCCTAAATAATCGAGCACCGCAAGTGATGATATGCCACCAGTTATAGTAAACGGACTAAATGTCACCACTGGCGCTAAAGCATTTGGTAAAATGTGTTTAAAAATAACTCGCCACTCGCTACTGCCAAGCGCGCGCGCACTTTCGACAAATTCACGACGACGTAGCCGCAGAAATTCTGCTCTGGTGTAAACAGAAATATGCATCCAGCCAAAAATAGCCGAGAAAATTATAAGAAGTGGTAAACTTGCATCAAAAATTGAAATTAGCGTAATTAGTAAAAGAAGGGTCGGTACAGATTCAAATATTTCAACAACTCTTTGGCCAAATAAATCAATGCGCCCGCCGAAGTAACCCATAATTGCGCCAAGAGAAATCCCCAGCATATAGGTAGAAAGCCATACTAGTAACGCAAAAACAATACTGTAACGAAAACCATATACAAGCCTAGCGAGCACATCTCGACCGCGATCATCTGTGCCTAGCCAATTAACCTCAGATGGTGGCGCGGGATATGACTCAACCTTGGTGTTACTTTCATAAGGATCCCATTTCACAATTGGCCAAATAACCCAATCGGCATCTTTAAACTGCTCTCTTCGGTAATTCGTCACCATGGTATCGGCTTGCGAAAATATTGTTGGATGATACATCTTAATTGCCGGAAAATATATAATGCCCTGATAACTCATTATTATGGGTTTACTATTGGCCAATAGTTCTGCTGTGAGACTTATTAATAAAATAGCTAAAAAAATCCATGTAGAAATAGCCGCGCGACGAATTTTTTTAAAATTACGATAACGTTTTAGTGTAAGCGGATTAGAAATCAGTTTTTCAATCATAGTTTTTTTAAATAATTCTATTAATTATCAATCAATTAAAATCAATTCTCGGATCAACAACCAAATATAATAAATCACTAATTAAACGCCCAAGTAACGACACTAAGCTTGAAATAAAAATTAGTGCCATTAACACATTATAATCGCGGCTAAGGGCTGATTTGTAACCAAGTAGCCCAATGCCATCAAGAGAGAATAACGTTTCGATAATCATCGATCCACCGAGAAAAATACCCAAAAAACCGCCAATGCCAGTCACTAATGGGATAAGGGCATTGCGCAGAGCATGCTTTAATACAACAACTTTTTCATCAAGGCCTTTTGCCCGCGCTGTTCTAACGTAATCTAATTTAACCTCATCAAGTAAGGTGTTTTTCATTAACATCGTGAGAACTGTAAAGCTATTAACCATGTAGCAAATTAGTGGTAAAATAAAATGGTGAGCGCGATCAATTACTTTACCCATAAATGTAAGTAAGTCATAATTTTCTGAAGAAATCCCCGCAATCGGAAACCAATTAAAATACGAGCCCCCGGCAAAAAATACCATTAGCAACACACCTAGCATTAGTGGCGGTATAGAATAGATAATAAAGAGAAAAAAACTAGAGGTTGCATCAAAAAACGAGTTATTTTTTATCGCCTTCGTAATTCCTAGCGGAATACACACGATATATGTCAGTATTAGCGATAAAACCCCAAACTGAATAGACACCGGGAATTTACTGACAATAACGTCAATAACCGGCTCATCGTAGGTAAAGCTAGTTCCAAAATCTAAGGTCACAATATTCTTAAGCCATATTGCGTAACGAGTAAGTAATGGTTTATCAAAACCATATTGTTTATTAAGAGCTTCTAAAACTTCTGCCGAAACTTTTGCCTCACCCATACGGCTACTGCCACCAGCAGCACTCGCCCCGCTACCCATGGCTCCGCTCCAACGCATTTGTTGAAGTTTTTGCTCAACTGGGCTACCCGGGGCTAGATTAATTATAACAAACGAAAGTATTGTCACACCAAATAGAGTGGGCACCATCATAAAAAGACGTCTGGCTAAATACCTTGCCATATTACTTTGCTAACCACCAAGCACCTAAACCAATATCATATTTATAGGTTGGTTTAACTTGCTGCACTCGCTTGTTAATTGCATAGAAAGAATATTGCGCATTCCAGAGAAAAACATACGGATAATCGTTTGCAATCATACTGTACGCCTTTCTTAGCTGCACTTTTCTCTTTTCGCTATTTAATTCTTCTCGGGCTTTATCTATAAGTTTATCTACTTCGGGATTTGAATAGGCAATAAAATTAGAGGCGCCTTTTTGAATACTTTCAGAGTGCCAAATTTGCTTAGGGTCATATTCAATTGAGCCAGTCCATGAAAGAGCTACCGCCTCGAAACTCCCCTCATCTAGAAGCTTTTGAAACGCATTCCACTCAACAAGTTTTATGCTTACATCAACGCCAGCTTTTTTTAGTTCTTCTTTGTATACGGTAAGGTATTTCTCCCAAATGGGGTTAGCGACAATAATCGTAAAGCGAAAATCTGTTGGCTTATTATCAATAATTTTATCTAGGACACCATCTTTGTTACTGTCAGCCCAACCAGCTTTAGTAAATAGCACTCGTGCCGCCGCTGGATCAAAAGGTATCGGCTTTGCCTTTGGATCGGCGTAAGGGTTTTGCTGATACCAGGGCCCGGTAGCTGGTATATTTTTATTATAGAAAAATTTTTCGATCATCATTTTTCTGTCAACAAGTAGCGAAAGCGCTTTACGCACATCTTTATTTTTAAATAAGAGGTTTCTCAAATTAAATCCTAGAAATGGGGTTGATTTAGACCCACTGTTTTGTACAGCCTCTTTGATAAGTGTTTTGCCCCATATGTCACCGTCAGTTTTTTTCTCATATTGCTCAGGCGTTAACCCCGTAAAATCAAGATCGCCTTTTTTAAAAGTTTCAAGTACGGCATTTTCGTCTTTGATAAGGCGAAAGAAAATTTTATCAAATTTATAGTAGCCCCTAAATTGCGGCAGATCAAATCCCCACCAATTAGGGTTTCGTTTAAGTACGATAGATTTACCTTGATCATATTTTTCAAGCATGTAGGGCCCTGAGCCCATCATGGTCTTATTCATCTTTTTTTTCAAATCACCATAATATGCTCGCGGTAGAATCTCCATTCCGCCTAATACCTCGACGTTACCAAAATATTTTCTTTTGATAATAAATTTGATTTGTGTAGGAGAAATGATTTCAGCCTTTTCGATATTTTCAAAATAAGATATTTTTACAGCGTCGGCCAGTTTGCTATCAAAGTTAACATCAAACGAAAACTTAACGTCTTCAACTGTCACCGGGGTGCCATCGTGAAACTTAGCGTTTTGTCGTAGAGTAAACGTTATAGATTTGCCATCTTTTGCTAAATCATACTTTTCAGCAAGTGCCGGCTCAAACTCAAAAGTCTCAATATTTCTCATTAGCAGTGAGTCAAATGCGTAACCTTCAACAACTGATGAATAATAATCGGTGCCACGCAACGGGTTTAACGTTGCGGGCTCACCTTCTAAATTTCGGTAAAATGTTCCGCCCACTGGGGCGTCTGGACTGCCAATCACCGGGGCCTTTGCCGCCCATACGCTGCCACCTAATATAATTCCGAGTGCTACTTTCCACATAAAAGCCTCCATTTATATTTAAGTCTAGGAGTATACATTGCAAAATTGCACAGGCAACCCTCACGCCCCTTGTGCTGACGCGATTTCTCGTCTACAAAAGCCTATTATGACAAGAAAAATTGCCTCAAAACGCGGTATATTCGGGCTTGAGACCATAAAACAAAGATCGCATGTAATTCTCACCCCCGTGCCTTGGGAGGTTACTACTTCATACGGAAGTGGTACCAGCCTTGGCCCTCAGGCTATTTTAGACGCCAGCTCTCAGCTTGATCTTTTTGACCTTGAGCGCGGCCGGGCGACATCTGGCGAAGTTCATCTCGAGCTAGAAGATCCTTTTTTTTACCAACAAAATAAAAAACTTAAAATTTTAGCTAAAAAAATAATTAGCGAATTAGATCAATTCGGAGAACTTTCTACCAAAAGCTCTTCTAATCTTAAAAAAATTAATCTCGAGTGCGCCAAAATGGTAAGACTGATATATGAAAAGACACAAGCCATTTTACGCGAAAATAAAATTCCCGGCTTAATAGGTGGCGACCATTCGACTTCGCTTGGCGCCATTCAAGCAGTAAGTGAGTTATTTAAAGGAGATATCGGAGTTCTCCACATCGACGCCCACGCCGATTTGCGTAGTTCTTACCAAGGATTTCAATACTCCCATGCCTCGATCATGCATAATGTATGCTCGCTAAAGATCGGCCCTAAAAAACTAGTGCAAGTTGGTATTCGCGATTTTTGTGAAGAAGAATTTGAGTATATTAAAAAAAATAAAATGCGTATCGCTACTTACTTTGACCAGCACTTAAAAAAATCGCTTTTTTCAGGACAAGCCTGGAATGCTCTTTGTGAAAAAATTATTTCAGAGTTACCGCAAAATGTTTATATATCATTTGATATAGATGGGCTCTCACCAGAGTTTTGCCCACACACCGGAACTCCGGTGCCTGGCGGTCTATCTTTCGATCAGGCTATTTACTTATTAGGCGCACTAGGCCGGTCTGGCAGAAAAATCGTGGGCTTTGATCTTACGGAGGTGGCGCCAGGCCCCTCTGGTGAATGGGACGCCAACGTCGGCGCCCGCATATTATTTGCGTTATGTGGACTTACAGAACCCCCAGATCAAATATAATTGGGGGTAAGGCGCGGCGTACCTCTAGCCCTAGTGGGCGTAGCGCTTCATCATAGATTCGCGGATTTCAGCGCCCTCTATGCTTAAACGTGTCCACGGGATAGCGAGTAGGCGATCTGGCTCGATGACTTCTTCAGTCTCTTCGCAAATACCGTAAGTACCATTTTCAATACGCGAAAGCGCCATTTCGATTTCAACAAGTCTTGAACGTAAACGCTCGTTGTTACTCAATGCTTCGCTTTCAGCTAAGGCGCGTACTGTTTGGTCTCCCTCGTCCCCTTGTTTGCCATCTTCTGACAAATGTAAATCATGGCGAACATCGCGCACTCTGTTTAAAATTTCTGCTTTAGTCTCTAAAAGTGACCTTTTGCACTTTTCAATCAAGGCCTTTGATAATGCCATTGTTGTTTCCCCTCCCCTAAACGTTGAAATACCACTTTGAAACATTACACTTCAAATCCCAGTTCCAAATTGGAACTGAAATATTTACACACAACGCGTATTGTAATGCAAGGCCAAATTCTTAAAAAAAATGAAATTGCATAACTACTTAATATATCAGGTTAATTTTTAACAGCCCAGTCATGACGTAAGCCTGGCCCATCATAGCGTTTGGTCAACGAAACTCAAATTTTAGCTCATCATTTAAGCCAAGATCTAAAGATGAGTTAATTACCACGGTGTTTCCTGACGACGACCACTGCGCTCCGTCCAAAAGAACCCACTGGCTCTTTGCAGACAAACGGCGCCATACGCGACTTACCATTTGCTTAGACTAAAATTTGACCTTTGCAACCTTAGTGGGGCGCCAAACTGCACTTTCGTGAAGCCAATAACTCTCTCCCCAACTGGCTTCAACCTGGTACCAACTCTCCTTCACGTCGAGTCGTTTAAATGGGGTATATCTATCTACTTGTCGTATGTCTGCGAGTTCACCTTGCGCGCTAGGCGTCAAACGAAGCTTTGCCGTATTTAATTTAACCGCCACACACACCATTTTTCTGGTGACGTTGCGAGAATAAACCCAGTGAATTTCGCCGTCTATATCTTCAACTTCTATCCATTCGCCAGCACGCCTAAGCTCAATCAGCGGCGTATACTTTGCTACCGTCCATGAAATTGGATTTTGCGATCCTGGGCCCTTGCGTAAATTTGTTTTTGCTGATGTTACACAAATAGCGTGAACGTCATGGCTTAAAATAAATATTATGAAAAAAATAATTATTAAACGACACACCCTGTAAGGATAACACCTAATCTAACTCAGCCACAACGGGACAATGATCAGATCCCGTCACGTCATCTAAGATTTCACAGCATGTAAAACGCCCAGCTAGCTTTTTCGTCGCACAGATATAATCGATTCGCCAACCGCGGTTGCCTAAGCGAGCTTTCTCGAGATAGCTCCACCAAGTGTAGCGGTGCCGGGCCTCAGGGTGAAAATTACGAAATAAATCTACAAACCCGAGGCTTAAAAACTCAGAAAACCATGCTCTCTCTTCTGGCAGAAAACCAGACTGATTAGTTAATTTTTTCGGGTCATAAACATCAATGTCTCGATGCGCGACATTGTAATCCCCGACTAAAATAATTTCTCTGCCTGTTGAAATATGTGTTTTTAAATGTAATGTGATTTTTTTTAGAAATTCTTGCTTAAATAAGTGACGCTCTTCGCCAGCCCCACCGTTCGGAAAATACACATTATAAAGCAGAAAGTCCCCGTGATCTGTAATAACAAAACGACCCTCAGAATCAAATTTTTTGATGCCAATGCCTAAATGAACATCTTTCGTTGCGGTTTTGGCATAAGTGACCGTGCCAGAATAACCCGGTCGCTGGGCTACAGACCAATGTCCATGTCGGCCGAATGGATTCAGAAGCTCTGGCTCAACTTGCTCAGGATGCGCCTTAGTTTCTTGCAGACACAGAATGTCAGGATCTAACTTAGAAATGAACTCAAAAAGACCTTTTTTAGCTACAGCACGAATCCCGTTAACATTCCACGTAATGATTTTCATCTTGCACCTTTTGTGGCACTACTATTACCTGACATTTAATTTTAAACAAGGAGAACAAAAATGCCAATGATAGGCCAACCAGCACCACAATTTATAGCACAAGCCGTCGTCGACGGGGGTGATTTTAAAGAAATAAACTTGACGAATTATCGCGGCAAATACGTTGTTTTATTTTTCTACCCATTAGATTTTACATTTGTTTGCCCTACCGAAATAACTCAGTTTCGCGATCATATAAAATCTTTTAAAGATGCCGGAGCTGAAGTTTTAGGCTGCAGCATAGATTCTGTTCATTCACACAAACGCTGGATTAAA
>Ga0154799_1106_pt9 | contig 10179 bp, 7 predicted proteins | sample Rifle2008BG16ft_FD_105807 | JGI IMG/M metagenome (GOLD analysis project Ga0154799, IMG submission 105807) | Bdellovibrionales bacterium RBG_16_40_8 | reverse complement strand
CTGTAAAAAGAGTATCCCCTAATTCTATTTGTTGCTCTTCTTTTGATAAATGGCGCATGGCCTCTTTAAGCTCAGAAAGTTCTTCTTCTATTTTCTCGACAACTTGCCATGGGTCTTTCCAGTCAAAATTAAAACGAACAGTTTTAGCGCCAATTTTTTGCGCGCGAATCAGTGCTGGGAGAGAGATAGGTAGCGAAGAGAACAAATTTTTTGACGTTTTCTCTTTATCTTTAAGTTTAGACCAATTGTCTAAGACTTCAGCGCTACCACTAACTTTTACGCTACTAAAAACGTGCGGGTGCCTTCTGATCATTTTTTCTGTTATGCCTTGAATTACATCATCGAGAGTGAATTGATTTTCTTGTCGGCCAATTTCTGAGTGCAACAATACTTGTAGAAGTAAATCACCAAGCTCTTCAATTAAGTCTTGAGTCGTGCCCTTATCAATGGCTTCAGCAAGCTCATGCGCCTCTTCAATGGCGTACTGAGTCAAGGTCTTATGGGTCTGCACTTTATCCCAGGGGCAACCGTCAGGACCTCTAAGCACTTTGACGACCTCGACGAAAGATTGAAAGTCACGAGTGTTCACGGGAGGGGTTGGCATGTTATATTCTCCTAAACTTTCACGTTTTGAAACGCAAATTCCGAAACGATATTGAGAGGATTAGCAATTATGTCGCTTCTAGGCAAGCATGGTCCAGGTAACTCTCGGCAGCAAGATGGAATTCATATTCGCCGCAAGTATATGGATCACTCCCTTAATTTTTTGAATTGGGTAAATCAGCTTGGTTTTGAACGAAGCTTTCTTGGGCGTTTGGCTTATTTTCTGGATAAAAAGTTTAGTATTCGCATGGTTAGCATACTCTTTTTATTCTCTTTAGGCCTGTCCGTTTTGATGTTCTACGATTTAGAACTGATTGGCGAATACTCTGTCGGAGAAATAGCCCCAGTTGATATTAAGTCACCTATTAATTTAGTTATTACCGATGAGGTGGCTACAGAGGCTAACCGTCTTGAGGCTGAAAGGTCCTTGCCCGTTATTTTAGATTATGAGTCTGATGCTTTCGAGCAGGTATATAATCGAATCTATAAGTCTTTTCGTATTATGAGAAGTCTTGTTCATGAAATTAAATGGCCAACTTCAGAGATTCGTCGAGAAGAGAAAATTAAAGATTTTATGGTTTATAAATCGACTTTTGTTAAAGAGATCGGGAATGAAGTTTCTGATCATATTTTTGAATGGCTTGTAGTTAATAAGTTTAGTGTTCGTATAGAGAATATTCTGATTCGTGCGGTATCAAAATGGTCAAACGAAAAAACTATAGATTCATCTGACGCTATTTTGCGTGATGTCGATCGTAAAGCGATAGTTAGAGAAATTTCACCTAGTGGTAAGGGTAGAGAGTTAAATATGAAACTTGGTGAAATTAAAAATATTAGAGACATATCGCAATTTTCTATGGAAGATGTTCGCGGCTTTAGCGTATTAAACGATAAAGATCGCGATAGAGTTGCAAAGCTAGCACATATTTTACTAGTGCCAAATTTAACTTTGAATAAACAAGAATTTTCAGAACGACAAAAAAAGGTGCGAGACGGAGTTTTGCCAGTACAAATTTCTATAAAGAAAAAGCAAACTATTGTGATGAAGGATAGCCCAGTGCAACCGCTTCATCTGACTATTCTCGGAGAGATTCGCAATATTCGTTCAGCGCAAAGAACTGATTTTTTATCGCTTTTTTCAGCGCTGCTTCTTGTTGAATTAGTTATAATATTTTTTTCGTTCTTACGGCGTTATTCGCGTAACAAAGTTAATATAGAGACAAAAGACATAATAGTAATGGGGGTCGTTACCACCTTAGTGGTTATATTGACGAGGCTTTTTGCTTATGTGGTTGATTCTTCTCTAATTGAGAAATATGGCGAAATTATTCCTCCGATTGCCTATTTGTGTGCTGCCCCTGTTGCTGCAGGCCCAATGCTTGTTGGGCTTCTTATTTCTTCAGTAGAAATTGTTTGGGTATTTACGGTTTTTCTTGCTGCTGTAATGGCTATTATGACAGATCTTAATACGGCATTCTTTTTGGTTTCTATTATTGGCGGTATTGCCGGGGCGCAAGGAGTTTTTTCATGTAAAAAACGTAACGATATTTATCGTGCTGGAGTTCGCGCAGGGCTGACCAGTGCCATAGCAATTTTACTTATATATACGTTAGAGCACATGGGGGATGCCAATATTCTGCGATCGCTTTTTTGGTGCGTTTTTGGCGGATTTTTTGGTGGGATAATGTCATCGTTTGTTGCAATGACCTTTGTGCCACTACTTGAATCTGCTTTTTGGTACACAACAGATATCAAACTTCTTGAGCTCAGTAATCTGACTCACCCATTGATGCAAGAAATGATGGTAAAAGCTCCGGGTACATATCAGCACTGTATGAACGTTGGTAACATGTGTGATGGTGCAGCAAAAGAGATTGGAGCTAACCCACTTTTGGCGAAAGTCATGGCCTACTATCATGATATAGGTAAAATGGAACATGCCCAATATTTTATTGAAAACCAGCGGCCCGGATATAATGCTCACGACCATGTCTCTCCACACATGAGTAAGACAATCATTGTGGCTCACGTAAAAGATGGCGCAGAATTAGCCATTAAACATAAACTAGGTCGACCAATTGTTGACGGAATTTTGCAACATCATGGTACAACGCTAATTTCATATTTTTATAATAAAGCACTTGTTGAGCAAAATGCCGACGTTACCGGATCGGTTGAGGAAAGTGATTTTCGCTACCCAGGTCCAAAGCCACAATTCAAAGAGGCAGCGATTGTAATGCTTGCAGACAGTATTGAAGCAACCGCCAGATCTCTAGATGAGCCTACCTCTGGGCGATTAAATGCTATTGTTGAAAACGTAGTTGAGAGCAAATTTATGGATGGCCAATTGGATGAATGTAATTTAAGTATTCGCGACTTGGCCGATATAAAAGAAATATTTAAACGACTATTGCAGGCAATGTATCATCACCGACTTGATTATCCGCATATGCGAGACGGTAAAGTAATAGCAGTTCATTCTCCTAATAAAACGGCTGGTAAGCGCACGTGAAATCATACAAACTTTTAGACTCTGGGCGTTTCATGAAGTTAGAGCAAGTCGGGCCTTTTCGAATAGCGCGCCCATCAGCATGCGCAGTATGGGACCCTGTTTTACCAGATAGTGATTGGCGAGATGTCGATGCTGAATTTGTGCGTTTTAGTGACGGACGCGGCGAGTGGAAGATAAAAAACCAAGATATTAAAAACCCCTGGGTTATTGAAGTTCACGGAATTTTTTTTAATTTGAAATTAACGTCATTTGGGCATTTGGGCATTTTTTTCGAGCAAGAAAAAAATTGGTTACAGCTTCGTGAAATAATTGGTGCGAAACAGTCTAAAGGCAGCTCATCGCAAGAAAATGCGTTTCGTGTGCTTAATCTTTTTGCTTATACAGGTGGCGCAACTCTTTTTGCAGCAGCAGCAGGGGCGCAAGTTGTGCATCTTGATGCCTCTAAGGGGTCAGTAAAGTGGGCACGTGAAAATGCTGAAAGTTCTGGGCTTACGAGTCATCCGATTCGTTGGATTGTCGATGATGTGCAAGAGTTTATTGAGAAAGAAATTCGCCGAGGGAGTAAATATCAAGGTATTATTTTAGATCCGCCTAGCTTCGGACGTGGCAATACAAATCAGGCCTGGAAGATTGAAGACCACTTACTGCCTTTATTAAAAAATTTACGTAAATTGATGGCTGATGATTTCGCATTTTTACTTCTTTCAGCGCACTCGCCAGGCTACACGCCTATTTCTCTTGAAAACCAACTTCGACAAGTTTGTGCAGATTTAGCAAACGCGAACCTGAAAAAAAAGCATAATGACTACGTCTTTGAGTCAGGCGAGATGTTAATTTACGACACACAAAAAAGGGCCCTGCCAAGCGGCGCCTACTGCCTGCTAGAGGTACGCCGTAACCTTACCCCCGGTTAGATTGCATCTGAGCAAAAGAACGCGTCGCGCTATAAGGATAATGATGAAAAATTACTAGGACCAAGACCAAAGTCGTGGTGAAATCTTCAAGACGCTGGAACCGCCAGAGGGGGAGGGGCCAATGGTTACCAAAGGTTTATCGTTAGGGGTTTTGTTTTTATTTCTTCACATATGTATTAGTGTGGACGCGGGCGATAAAATTTATCTGCGGGCGGGTACGACAAGTATCAGCGAGTTAAATCAAACTGATAAATTTAAGGCTTTGGGTTCGTTAAATAACTTAACTTCTAATACAGGGATTAATTCTCTGAATGAAAGATCGCTCTATTTTATTCTGCAATTTAAAACTCATATTACGCGCAAAGATGAGATAAGGCTTCGCCAATCAGGTATAGAAATTTTGCGATACGTGCCTGAAGATGCCTATATTATTCGTGCAACACAGGCTCAGGTTGATGCCCTGATTGTAAATTTGCCAAATTTTAAGGGTGCGGCGATTTATCATGCAGAGGTTCGCCTAAGCCCAGAGCTTAAGGTGCGAAGTATTTTCAATCGCGATCAGTTTCAGGACATATCTCTTCAGCTCTTTAACGGTACAAATGCACAAGCCCTTGTAAATGATCTAACGCAAAAAGGAGTGCTAATTACCGGCATATCTTCATCTACTATTACGTTAAGAGCCCTTGTGCGTGATTTTTCATGGATCGCATCTTTAGGTGGAGTTGAATGGGTAGCCAAAAAATCGCAAATGCAATTGAGAAATTTTGTTATTCCACAAATTGTTACTCAGCAAGCCGATGAAGAGTTGCCGCCACCTGCGATTTTTCCGAGAGGGGACTTTACAGAGCTTACCGGATATGAGTCTGGGACAAAAGTAATGAATTTCGAACAAGCTTGGAGTAAAGGCTTCAAAGGCGTAGGCGAGGTTGTCACTGTTGCTGATACAGGCCTTGATACGGGCGACACCACAACACTTGCTCGAGATTTTTTGAATTTTAAAAGCGGTGAGGCTTTTGGATATGCCTCTAAAACATGGGCTGACTTTTATGGCCACGGCACTCATGTTACAGGATCTGTGGGCGGAGCGGGTGAAGATTCTAATCGCATGATCACAGGCGGTGCTACCGGAGTAAAGCTTATTGTGCAGAGCTTATGGTCACAGGCCTATCAAACATTAACTACTCCCGGTGATCTACGTATACTATTTACCCAAGCCTACAATTCGGGGGCACGCATACATACGAACTCTTGGGGCGATCCGTCTGCACGTGGAACTTATACTGTTGAGACATTGCAGGTTGATGATTTTATATGGGAGCACCCAGACATGGTAATACTTTTTGCTGCTGGTAACGAGGGGGTAGATGCCGATCATGATGGAAGAGTCGATGCTGGGTCGATAAGTTCTCCTGCAACTGCAAAAAATATTATTTCTGTAGGGGCTTCAGAAAATCTTGTGCATCACGGTGGGGTTCAAAAAAAACTTGGAGATATAATTTTAGGCGACACTGCACCTTGGCCAGTTGACCCCCTTGCCAGCGATGTTTTATCGAACAATCCGCAAGGTATTGTTGCCTTTTCATCACGCGGCCCAACTTTGGATGGTCGTATAAAACCTGATGTGGTTGCTCCTGGTTCAAACATTCTTTCTAATTGTTCTCATGTGGAAAAATCTAACGATCTTTGGGGTAGATACAATAAAGACTACTGCTTTAGCGGAGGAACCTCTATGTCTACTCCGTTAGCTGCAGGGGCTGCGGCTATAGTTAGAGAGTATTTAATAAAAACTAGAAAAATAGAAACTCCAAGTGCAGCACTGGTTAAAGCGGTATTGCTTCATACCGCAGACGATCTATACCCCGGGCAGTATGGCGAAATTGGTAAAGAAAAAGGTCAGGAGCTTCTAAATCCTGGGCCAAATTCAGATCAAGGTTATGGCCGTGTAAATACAGGTCAGGCGGTAACGTCTCAGTCAGTGCTTATTGACGAAAAAATTGGAGTGGGGACAGGAGAATCTAAAATATATAACATTGAGAAGGCTGTACGAAAAATTACGCTGGTTTACTCAGATGCCCCGGGGAGCCCTTCTGTCGCACGAGCGTTGGTAAACAATATAGACCTTTTGGCTCAAACTAGTGATAAAGCATATGTAAGTGTAAGTGAGATAAATAATACCGAGCAAATTATTCTAGGTAAGCCAAGTCAGGTGCAGATCACAGTAAAAGGGGTCAACGTGCCTATGGGCAAAGAGTTGCGGCAGCCATATGCACTGGCAATTACATACGAATAGAGGCAGTAATAGATAATAAATATAACGCGTCGTATAAATACTTCAGGGTAGCAGCGTTATTAGGCTCCATATTTGATAAGTCGTGTCAAAAATGCTATAAACTTGTGGCAACTGATTTACATTATTGAATATAACAGGGGAGTTTGAATGTCGTTACAGTTCAAAATTGGTGATAACGCTGTTTATGCCGGTAGCGGTGTAGGGCGAATCACAGCCATTGAGGCTAAAGAACTATGTGGCATAAAACAGACGTTTTATCGTTTTCAGCTCTTTAATAGTAATGTAGAGGCATTAGTTCCGGTGCATAATCCAGAAGCTAAGCTTCGTCCAATCATTACTCGTGATGATGCGCAAAGAGTTGTGTCTATAGTACAGAAAAAAGATGTCAAAGTTGATAAACAAACCTGGAATCGTCGCTATCGTGAGTATATGGAGAAAATAAAAACTGGCTCACTTTACGAGATAGCTGAAGTTTTTCGTGATTTATATTTGTTGCGCGGCGAGAAAGAATTAAGTCATGGTGAAAAAAAGATGCTAGAGCTCGCCCGTGGGTATCTTTTTCGTGAATTGCAACTGTGCATAGGCGAAGAGACTCTAAAGACCGAAGATGACATGGTGAGCTTTCTCGGCAGTAAATAAAGGTACAATTTTCTAACAATCTGAAGTTATAATCGCGCTCATGGTAAGAACACGTTTTGCTCCAAGCCCCACTGGATATTTGCATGTAGGCGGTGCGCGTACAGCACTTTATAGTTATCTTTATGCGCGTAAACATAATGGTAAATTTGTATTGCGTGTTGAAGACACAGATGAAGAGCGCTCATCAGAAGAATTTTTGCGCCTGCAGCTGTCAGATCTTAAATGGCTTGGTTACATTAGTGATGAAGGGGTAGAAGCTGACACGCTAAAAGATATTGGGCCTTATGGCCCTTATAGACAAAGTGAACGTTTATCAATTTACCGCGAACATGCTGACAAATTACTTAAAGAAGGCCGCGCTTATTATTGTTTTCTCACTGATGTCGAAATAGATTTGCAACGAAAAGAGGCTCAAAGAATGGGCCGCCCGCCGCAAGTCAGTAGCCCGTATCGAGAATTGCCATTAAAAGAAGCTGAAAAAAAATTAAGTAATGGCGAAAAAGCAGTAGTGCGGTTTAAAGTTCCAGATCTTACTAGAGAATTTTCGTTTGTTGATTTAGTAAGGGGAGAGGTGAAGTTTCCGTCTGATATGGTTGGAGATTTCGTATGCCTTCGTTCAGGTGGAATGCCAGTATATAATTTTTGCTGCGTTATCGATGATGCGCTAATGAAGATCACCCATGTTTTACGAGCAGAAGAGCATCTTTCAAATACTTTGCGGCAGATGATGCTTTACGAAGCTTTTGGCTATGAGCTTCCACAATTTGGCCATTTATCTATTATTTTGGGCAGCGACAGGCAGAAACTTTCAAAGCGTCACGGTGCAACTAGTGTGAAAGAATATAGGGAAAATGGCTATTTGCCTGAAGCTATAACTAATTTTATAGCGCTTCTTGGTTGGAGCTCACCAAATGCCCAAGAGATTTTATCGCAAAAAGAACTTGTTGAGCAATTTTCAACTGAGAGATTGAATTCGGCTGCTGCAGTTTTTGATGAGGCAAAACTTAAATGGATGAACGCGCAGTATTTGCGTGCACTACCACACCAAGAACTATGGGCGCGTCTTGAGCCATTTTTTGCTCGAGCCGGGCTTAAATTACCGCAAGATCCCGCATGGCAAGACCGGTCACTTTCAGTTTATAAAACTTCTATAGAGACCTTGGTCGACGCCATAGAGCATTACCGGCCACTTTCACAAGATGCGTTTATTGTTTACGAAGAGGCAAATGAAGTTCTCAAATGGCCGACCACTAAAATTGTAATTGAAGAATGGAAGAGACAACTTGCAAGTCAGTCAGATCAGTATATCAGTGAGGCGCAATTTCTCACCGTTCAGGATACTGTAAAAAATATTTGCAAAGCTAAGGGCAAAGAACTCTTTATGCCAATTCGCGTGGCTATAGTTGGCAAACCCCACGGAGCCGAGCTTAAAATATTAGTCCCGCTAATAGAGAAAAAAACGCTTATTGAGCGGGCTGACATAGTTTTATCGAAGATCTAGAGGTTTTCTGTGAGCGAAAATAAATTATTTATTTACAATACAATGACGCGAAAAAAAGAAGAATTTAAGCCGCTTATCGCAGGTCAAGTAAGTATGTATGTGTGCGGACCTACGGTTTATGATTTTCTTCATGTAGGTAATTTCTTCGGCGCTATTTTTTTTAACATTGTAAGAAATTGGCTTGAGAAAAAAGGTTATAAGGTTACGTTTGTTTATAATTATACAGATATTGACGATAAAATAATTCAGCGATCTTTGAAAGATGGAGTAGCATCTTCAGAAATTTCAGAAAAGTACATAAAAGAATTTGAAAAAGACTACGAAACGCTCAAACTAAAAAAACATAGCCATAACCCTAAAGTGACCGAATTTTTACCACAAATTATTACCTTTATTAAAGAGCTAGTTACAAATGAGCATGCCTATGTACTTGATGGTGATGTTTATTATGATGTCACGAAATTTTCAGAATACGGTAAGCTTTCAAATAAAAATATTGATGAACTTATGGCTGGCACCAGAGTAAATATCAACGAGCAAAAAAAACATGTGGTAGATTTTGCTCTGTGGAAGGCATCAAAGCCGGGTGAGCCGTCGTGGGATTCTCCGTGGGGCCCGGGGCGACCGGGTTGGCACATTGAGTGTTCATGTATGGCGCACACCTTGTTAGGTGAAACAATAGATATTCATGGTGGTGGCTTAGATTTAATTTTTCCGCATCATGAAAATGAAATTGCGCAAAGCGAGGGTCGTTCTGGTAAACCCTTTGCGCGCTATTGGATGCATAATAACATGCTAGTTTTTTCTAATCAAAAAATGTCTAAGTCATTAGGTAATGTGCGATCAGGTCGCTCGTTTATGGAAGAGTATAACGGAGAAATATTAAAATTTATGATTCTTTCTTCGCACTATCGTTCTAACGTAGATTTTTCGCAAGGTCAGATCGAGCGTTCAATTGGTAATTTAGCTAGATTTTATTCAAGTCTTGCATTTGCCGAAAAATTAAAAAATTCTGGGCTACAGCTGGTTCCGGTACCAAAGAGTTTTCTTGATATGATAGCTACGGCTGATGAGAAAATAGCGTTATCTTTAGATGATGATTTTAATACTCCTGAAGTAATGGCGGCTTTTTATGAGGTTATGCGGGTATTTAATAATCTTTGTCGTGTGCCGGGTAAGATAAAGCCAGACCAGCAAGCTATCGCAGAAGTATACTTTGCTTGGCTTAGAAAACAGGCTGAGCTTATGGCGATTTTTCAAGAAGAGCCGATTACTTTTTTGCATAAACTCGATGATATGATTCTGCGTCGGCGCGGACTTGCTCGCGAAAATATTGATAAAACGGTGGCGGCCCGTACGCGCGCTCGTATCGAGAAAAATTATGCTCTATCTGATGAGCTACGTGATGAGTTGAACAAAATGGGAGTGCTAGTGCAAGATGCGCCAGAAGGTTCGACGTGGGAAGTCGACAAGACACGTTTGTGAAAAAGAAAAAAAAATTTAAAATTTCAAGTTTACTTAAGCCAGCCGGAGATCAACCACAAGCTATTGAACAGCTCACCACACATATAGAACGAGGAGTTTCTCACCAGGTATTACTTGGGGTTACGGGTTCTGGTAAAACCTTTACGATGGCAAATGTTATAGAAAAATTGCAAATTCCAACACTTGTTCTTGCTCCAAACAAAACATTAGCGGCGCAGCTTTTTATGGAGATGAA
>Ga0154799_1083_pt3 | contig 10205 bp, 9 predicted proteins | sample Rifle2008BG16ft_FD_105807 | JGI IMG/M metagenome (GOLD analysis project Ga0154799, IMG submission 105807) | Bdellovibrionales bacterium RBG_16_40_8 | reverse complement strand
ATATGGCACCTCGATTTTCAATTGAGGCGGCACATGACCACCTGACGCCTAGTTTTGTTGAAGTATAAATAACAGTGGCGGTTTGATGGTCGCGTAAATTATCTCTCACCTGGTAAGCTGGTGCGATATCCCCGATGACATCGGGGCGCACATCAAGTTGACGAGTCTGTATTTGTGGCTTTTGTTTTTGTAAAGAAAGTTTAGTCTTTAACGTGCCTGATTGTAAGGTGTTAGCGGCATTTAAAATAATAGTTTTTTGCTGCCTGTCGAGTTGTGTGCGCTGTAATTCTATTTTGGCAAGTCGGCTTTCAGCTAGCGCAATAGCTACCGCGTTGCCAGAAGAGACGGCGGCCGCCAATTTCAACTGAGCGACTTTGTGAGTTAAGCGAAGTGACAACGCGCGAGGATTTAACCGCAATAGTTGATTTAAGTGTTCAGCTACCTGATTTTGCAGGCTGTACAAGTAGTTATCACATTTACTTTGCAGCAGCGTATATTCGCGAAGCCAAACGACGGTCGTACCTACCCCGACAAAAATAGTGAGTAGTAGGGGAGCGAAAACTAAGAATCCCATGAGCGCAAATCCGCTAGTTCTTTTTCTTTGATCTGCATTTTTAGGCGAATTTGATTTTTTTTGTCGCATTGATTGGCCTCTGTTTTGTTGTTGCACCAAAGTATTTCTCCACTCACTAATTGGTACATGTTTGTGGTGAACTGCTGGTTAAATTTTGCTTGTAATATTTGCCCCCAACCTAGGATACTCGCATTTTCAAAAAGTTTTTTACGACAATCGGGCTCGCTTTTTAGCTCACAACGTAATGTAGAGTAAAGGCAGTGTTCTAGCCATAATCGAGAAATGCCAATTGAAATTACCCGTAAGCTCAAAATAAAAATTGTGCTGTATAAAATAAGTAAAAAAGCTGCTTCAACGAGTGTCGATCCGCGTTCAGTCTCTTTGCCCACGGCCAACAGCTCCTTGCATAAAATCACTCATATCTTTTTTGCGATAGTGTCTTTCTTCTGGCCGCTCGACAGTAGTTCGCCCAGACTCATAACCTTGAAGCGCATTAGTAATATCTGTAAATCTGGCAGATACTGAATGCCCCATTATTCGCACTATTCCCATAGCGGTCACTGCTAGTAGTGCGGTAAGAATTAGATATTCAATTAAACCCTGGCCACTTTCGTTTTTAATTTTCACATTAACCTCCTTTAAGTTTTGTAACTTAAATAGGTATGTGCAAACCTGTGTGCCAAATGAAATCGTTTTTATGAGGTTTTAAAGGCAAATTTATGGACGGTACGCCGGACGCCGGACACAAAATCGGATTTCAGGCGCCGGGACACAAATTAGCGCTTCTTATTTGTTTTTTTAGCCTTTTTGGTTTTAATGGCAGCAGCTTTTTTAGCCACGGCTAGTTTTTTAGCCTCTGCCGCTTTTTTGGCTTTGATGGCATCAGCTTTTTTATCCATAGCTAGTTTTTTGGCCTCTGCAGCTTTTTTGGCTATAGCGGCTTTTTTAGCTTCTTCAGCCTTTTTAGTTTTAATAGCAGCAGTTTTTTTAGCCTCTGCAACCTTTTTGGCTTTGATGGCATCAGCTTTTTTAGCCATGGCTAGTTTTTTAGCCTCTGCAGCTTTTTTAGCAAAAGCGATTTTTTTAGCTTTTAGATCTTCGGCTTTTTCTTTAGCGCGAGCTTTTTCTGCCTCAGCTTTAGCTTTGGCACGTACTTTTTCTTTAGCGATTCTTTCTTTTTCAATCATTTTAGCGTGCAGAGCAGCTTCACGGCTAGCCTGACGCTCGGCTTCGCGAAGTGCTTTGGCTTCAGCTTTAGCTTTGGCCTTAGCTTCAGCCTTGGCTCTGGACTCGGCCTCAAGGGCAGCTTGAATAGCGGCGACCTCTTCGGCGCGTTTGGCTTTTCTAGCGTTAATAATAGCAGTCAATATTTCGTATGATTCACGCTGCAGCCCGTTGTCATAGACAAAGCTATAAAAGCCTTGAATTTCAGGGCTTTGGCGAAACTTTTTTGCCGTGGTTGGTAGGCTTTCAGAAGCCTTGAAATCGATAGAACTACCATCTTTAGAAAGATTGACTTTGCTTGCCATGACACTCCTCTATAAGTTTCACGCATGCTAGAGTAGCCACATAATTTAGTCAATAGCTCAAAATCATTGGAGAGTCTTATGCTACTACTTAATGGCAAAAAGGTTTCTGAACATAAGCGTGAAGAACTAAAAAAACGCGCCAAAGTATTTAAAAAGACATACGAACGAGAGCCCGGCCTTGCCGTGGTTATTGTCGGGGATGATCCTGCAAGCCATGTGTACGTGCGCAATAAGGTTAAAGCCTGCGAAGAAATTGGGATCAGATCGTTACATCATCATTTAATGGCTGATACAAAAGAAGAAAAGGTCATCGAACTTATAACTAATCTAAATTCAAATAAAGATACTGACGCAATTTTGCTTCAGCTGCCGCTACCATCACATTTGCATGCTGAAACTATCTTGAGCCACATTAACCCTAAGAAAGACGCTGATGGATTAACTATCGAAAATATGGGGCTTCTTTTCGCCGGACGCCCGCGGGTAGTGCCTTGCACCCCTAAAGGAGTAATGGAGATTCTAAAGTTCTATGAAATTTCAGTATCTGGTAAAAATTGTGTAGTGATAGGGCGTAGTCAAATTGTCGGTAGGCCCATGGCGCAATTGCTACTTCTTAATGATGCCACCGTAACCACTGCACATTCAAAAACAAAAAATCTTTCAACTCTGACCAATCAGGCCGACATAGTTGTTGTTGCGGCTGGCAAACCAAACTTTCTTGGTGCAGATGATTTTAATAAAAATGCAGTAGTCATTGATGTGGGCATTCATCGTCTTGCCAGTGGCCTTTGTGGCGACGTCAGATTTTCAGAACTAAAATCAAAGGTAAAAGCAGCTACCCCTGTGCCAGGCGGAGTAGGTCCTATGACCATTACCATGCTACTAGAAAACACTTTAATTTTAGCAGAAGCCTCAGCCGCCCAAGGTTAACTCAAGGTTAACGGCTAAGCGCTTTGTATTCGCGAAGAGCAGAATCTAATGCTAAATAGCGGCCACGAAATGCTGCACTGGCGTTTTTCGTTGCTATAAATTTTTGTAAATCCTCACGGACTTCAGAAAAATGTGCATATGAAGTTTCGTTTAAAAAGCGAAACAATGCTCCTGCGGCTTTTTTAGATGTTTCTTCTGAAATTCCAGTACGAATTTGATTATCAAATAGGTCTGTTATCTGCATTTGAAAGCTAGAAATATTTTTGTAATTGTCTAAAATTTCTAGTCCGCGCTCAAGTAATTGATCTTCTATTGTAACGCGCAAAGGTGTCGTAATTGCTTTTAAATTTTCTTCGCTTGGTGGGTAAAGTGAGATCAAATTAAGTGCTGATAGCTGTAAATCAGGGCCATAACTTTTAACAAGAATCTCGCGAGCAAATAATTCGCTTGCCGTATCACGTAGAGTAGGGTTGTGTCGTAAATTCTCAAAACGTTCATTTATTATACGATGTTGTTCGGTGAGAATTTGAATAGAATAATTGCGTTCAGAGTCTGATGAAAATTCGTCACAATAACTATCGACATTTTGCAGACACGTTTCTAATTTATGAAATTTACCAATAAAATTATCGTTATTAGTGCTATCTTTCGTAGTTGTAAGTAGCGGCGTAAAAGTTTTGGCTTCTGTCATGTGAATCACTGGATTTTCTAATATTCTCACTTCGATTTTTTCGTGTTTATTGACACTAGCAATTTTCTTAGGTGAAGAATTATAGCGAAGAGTTATGCTAATGAGTATGAGCCCTGATGCTGCTAAAATATACGCTAACAATTTCATTTCAATAAATCCTTAGTATTTAAATCTTTCTATCTGTATATAATTTTCTATAGAAGCATTAATTGAGATAGCGTTGGTGTTTAATTGCCCAGCGGCTATATAGCCAGTGTTGTGAGTTATTATATTTTCTACATGTAAGTAAATAATCTGATCAGTGCCTACAATTTGCACATCAAGTACTTTAAATTTTTCTCCGGGAGCAACAGGGGTTATTATATTATTTTTAAACATTATGCTTATCTGTTCATCTGGTATTTTTTCAAATAGCGAATATTCTTTTTGTACAATAACAATATCGCTAGTCTGCGGTAATATTTTACGCGAAATGTCTGTTTGCGGCGGCGCTGATTCTTGCAAATAATTTTGCCAGTCATAATCGTCGCCACCATAAATAAAGCCTTCAACCGACTGATTTTTCTTATTTAAAATAGATACTTTATACCATCGATCAAGACCTGTTTCGACGTTCATGTCAAAATCGAGTATCTGCACAACATTATCAGACTCAATGTGCCCTAGGTTACGACTCTTTAGATTTTTATCTTTAAATAAACTTAGCTCTTGTTTGGTTTCAACAAATTGGCCAGGCATAAAAACACCATCGATTGATCCAGAGCAAAGCTCTTGCGGATTATCAATTATAATGGGTTTAAATGTTTTTTCGTCTGCTGGTAATTCATAAATCGTATAATAAGCTTTAGCTACAGATTTATTTTTTCTTATAAGCTCAAGCGGAAATTCTTGTCTATTTCGCAAACAGGGCACCATTTTTTCTTGGGTCGTGCATACAAAATTATTAATATTTTTATCGTAAACACAAAAACTTTTTTCGAGTCTGCCCTTTTCAACTGCGGTCATATCCATGGTGAATAACTTATTATCTAGTTTGTCTGTTAGTAGTTGGTCAAGGGTTGTCTTAGGGTCTTTAGCCTTTAGGCAAAATCTCCCGCCCTCGCGCATACATTTAAGATCAAACGAGAACTCAAATTCTTCGTTATTGTTTTTATATTTAGTTCTTCTGGCTTCATCATTTATCCTAGTACGAGATTCCCAAGGCTTAGATTTTACAATTCTCTTGAGTCGAGTGTCGTTAACCCATGGGCAGGCATTTACCCCACACATTTGTCGAGATGTGCAAAGAGATTTTTGCCGAGTATTTTTAAATGCTATCTTATCGACTCCGCAGCCAGAGTTTTCAGCTTCATACTTTGTGTTGCGCGCGTCGCTGTCGGCAAATCGACAAATGCTGTAGTCACCACCGTTATACATGCCGTAAGCTGATCTAATCGCAGCAGAGTAATCAATGCCTTTTTTAGTATGAACAAGCCTGTGACAACGTGAGTATACACGTTTTAGTGAGCCCTCTATGGGAGCTATTTCAAGTATGCGTGCCCAGTGGTTATAAACGTGATTCATGCCGTTTTCTATATTTTTAACTAAATCAAAATTTCGCCGAGAAAGTTCTGAATCTAGGCTAGACATAATTTGAAACATACCTTTTGAGCGATATATCGGTCTTCCTTTAGTGTCTAAAACTTTCGTTGGTTTTGATTTTACTTTGCAGGTTGTTTTTTCTATTTCTTCGCCTTCTTCTCCTTTATATTTTTGGTCGAGACATTTACGCGCAAAAAGTTGGTCGCCAACCATTACGCGCAACCGTACATTTTCATCGCCTTCGGTAGAATCAAGTTGATAGTGCGTAAAAATTGACTCTTGGTAGGCTATTAATTTTATAAAAAGCATCCAGCTTTGCAGTTCTTCTTTGCTTATAGGTTGAGATTTGCGTTCTTTTGATTCAAGTAACTCGCGCTTTTTTAAAAAATCGTAAGACATTTGGTCAATAAGATTAGCGACTCTAATACCATAATCTGCCACATACTGTTCTGACTTATCAGTTAAATTACTACGTGTTTTCGACTCTAATTGAATTTTAGTCTCGTCAACGATAAATTCGGGGTAGTGCAAATTGGTTCGTTGTGAGTTGCCAAGTTTTTCTGCCTTACAGGTTGGCCCTATGGTGCCAAGTGTATAAATGCCCTTAATCGCGCCTTTAGCTTCTTCACAGCCCCTATTTTCGTACGATCTGATAATACCTTGAAATACTGACGCTTCAGAACTTATAAGACCAACTAGAGTGGCTATAATAAAAAATATTCTTGATGCAAAAAAACGCGTCTTATTGTTCGTCATATCGGTTTCTCCTATAAGCCTTATATGCCCGTTGGCAGCAAACTTTTTGGGTTGCGAAGGCGTTTTTTATAATTTTCACTTGTTGACGGTTTAATATTTTCAAGTCCGTATGCATTTAAGTTTTGTCCGATAGTAAGAGCTGAAAGAAAGGCGTAGGTATATGCTAGGTAGTCGCAATTTGCTTTTGTTTGCATGCGGTATTTTAAAATATCTGAAAGTGTGGTGTCGTACTTATCATATTTTTTAGTTTTGCGAACGTGATTTGATGTAGCGCCCCCGCCTGCGTGATATGCATAAATTGCAAGAGCCGGGTCAAAAGAGAATTTTTTAAATAAATTTCGTAATAACAGCGTTGCCATATATGTTGAGTTTAAAAAGAAAGTGCGATCATCATTTGGGTTTGCTCGACGATTTACTGTTGGGTAAATAAGAAATGGATGACCGTAACCATCACGAATTGTTCGCGCAGTTGCATTTATAATTTGCCATGGCCCGGTTGCAGTAACCAGTTCACCTGGTGCTTTACTTACCGTAAGCGTGGGGTATAGGGGGTTTACTGCGTACGGCGACTCTAGTAGTAGAAGGTACCCAATTTCAGGGGTTACGTCGGCTTTTTCAGTAACTTTTTTTATAAAAGGAGCAATATTTTGTGCGTGTTCTATAAATAACTTTAGACTTTCTGGGCCATAACTTGACCGATTGCAAGCGAATTTATTTTTCTCTTGCCCTAGCCATACGCGGACCATGCGTTGAACCTCATTGTTGTTTGCGTAATTGGCAAATACCGCACTAACATATGCTGTGCCAGGCAATTTATCTCTATCGCTATTTACTGCAAATATTGATTTTGATTTTACTTTGCCAGTGTTAACTAATTGGGGCATCGGGGGGGGCGGCTCAGCAGCATTTTCATCGCTATATATTCTTATTGTCTCGTTTGAGTTGGCGGGCGTTACATCAAATATTAAACTGCCAGATTTAGGGTCATTACCTACAAGTTCTCCTTTTGCAAGCTCGCCGTTGATTTTAACCATACTTATTTCAGATGGCTGGCTTGCAGTATCAACTAGATCAGTTCTTACCTCTATAAGTTTTGGTATTTGCACTTGCGAATAAGAGGCTCCTTTCACTACCGCTACAGACGCGCGTTTGGCTTTATGTGTTTGAACCTCTTTGGCGAAATCTTTAAGAGTATTTGAAGAAAAATCAGTTAGGTTATTGTTGTGCTGAGCGCGAATTTTTGAGTGCGAGAGACTGTAAAGTATTCCAGCTTGACCGATGACGCTATTTTCATCGAATGTTTTTTTATCGTTTAGGGGCAGATTTTTTTTCAAACGTATTTCAATTGTGTGGCAGTTTTTCTCATGACAAACAACGTCGCTCGTAAACGGAAACGCGGTTTTATCTGCACTTTCTTGTTCTATATTTTTTGCTATGCGCTTTTCGCCTTCGTTTTCGAGTAAAGTTTCAAACCGCAGTTCTTCTGATGATTTTTGATAAGATGATTTAAGGGTTATCTTCATTTCAAGGCGTGTTGGGCTTTCTTCTACTTGATTTTTTTTATCGTCGGTGGTGCTAATAATCACGTCTGTTATTGATTTAGCAAGAGACTCATCTGTTTCGTTTTCAATACTTGTACGCAACTCATTAAATAAATTTTCGTAGCCTGCTATTGTGTACGGAGTTTGTTCTTCAGAATTTTTACTAACCTTGACCGATCCGGTTTGAATTCTAACCTCATCGTCGTCAGCTGATATTTCATTGTAGTCTAAAGTCGGCCGAGCAATAGGGCCGCACGCAGAAAGCGTAAACGCAACCGTTAATAGTGCCCAGATAAAATAACGCGCAGAAAGCTTCATGCTGATAGTGCCAGCAACACTTAGGCCACCGGCAAAGTTTAATAGGATTTAACTGATTGATACTTCTGATCTTTTTACACTAATTAAGGTGACGAAAATTGCGCCGGGGCGCAAATTTGTCACGCACGCAACTATCTCCGGTCTTTGCTTTTTGTAGCGGTCATCGGGAATTAATGGAAGCATTTAGATTCTCTCTAAAGCATAGGAGAGAAACTTGCCCCTGCAAAAATAAAAGAGTAGATTTGCGCAATGACTGCAATTGCAATGACCCCCAAAGCTACTCCCTTAAAAGAAGAGCATTTGCGCCTTGGTGCTAAAATGGTAGATTTTGTCGGCTGGCTTATGCCTGTTGAGTACACAGGCATACGTGCTGAACATGAGCAGGTGCGAAATCGAGTTGGTATATTCGATGTTTCGCATATGGGAGAAATTCGCGTTCGCGGTAATCGTGCCCTAGAAACCTTGCAGTGGTTGACCACTAACGATGTAAGCCTTATCGAAAATGGTAAAGCGCAATATAATCTTTTAATAAATGAAGCAGGCGGTATAATTGACGATATTATCGTCTATTGCATTGAAAAAAATAATGACTATTTTATTTGCGTGAATGCCTCGAACACCGAAAAAGATTGGGCTTGGATAAACTCGCACAATCGGGGCGCAGAATTAACAAATGAAAGCGCTCTATGGGGACAAATTGCCGTGCAGGGCCCCATGGCCGTGTCGTTGGTGTCAAAGGTATTCGGTGAAGAGGTTAAATCTGTAGCGGCTTTTAATTTTTCGCCATACCCATTTAGTGGAGCGCTTTGTTACCTGGCGCGAACAGGGTACACAGGTGAAGACGGTTTTGAAATTTTTGTGCCGACAGCAAAAACTGTGTTACTGTGGCGTACATTATTTGAGCTTGGCGAGGGTTTTAAAGTTAAACCCATTGGCCTTGGGGCACGCGATACACTTCGAACTGAAATGAAATACTGTTTATATGGTCATGAGCTTGACGATACGACAAATCCGTACGCTGCTGGGCTGGGTTGGATTGTAAAGCCTGACGCAAAAGACTTTATCGGCAAAGAAAAAATACAGGTGGCGCAGCGGGCTGGATTAAAAGAGCGGTTAGTTGGGTTTAAAATGGTTGATAAAGGCATTGCCCGCCATGGTTACCGCGTGCTCGCAATTGACAATCGCGAGATTGGCAGGGTAACTAGTGGTACAGTTTCGCCCACGCTTGGTGAAAGCATCGGAATTGCGTATATTTCTACAGAGTTAGCCAAAGTTGGCCAAGAGATCTGTATTGATATTCGCGGTCGTGCGGCAAAGGCGCGTGTGGTGAAAACTCCGTTTGTACAAACTGTTTTGGCGAAGAATAAACCGCTGTAAAGGAGCAAGTTAATGTCTAATTATATTGTGCCTGAAGAGAATTATTACACAAAAGATCACGAGTGGGCGCAAGTTGATGAAAATTTGTGCACAGTAGGTATTACCGAGTTTGCTCAAGATTCACTGGGCGAAGTAGTGTATGTTGAGCTGCCAGAGACCGGGCAAAAAGTAACTCAAGGTGAGCCCTTTGGCGTAGTTGAGAGCGTAAAGGCAGTAAGCGATTTGGTGTCGCCGGTATCAGGCACGGTGATTGAAGTAAATGAAGGCGTTTTAGAAGAGCCAGGGATAATCAATGACGATGCGATGAATGAAGGTTGGCTGGTGCGCATAGAAATGGATTCTGAAAAAGAGTTGGCGCAACTAATGCGTGCTCCAGACTATCGAAAAATTATTGCTGGTAAATGAACTATGATTCGTATGCCCGGGTGGTGGAATTGGCAGACACGCTAGACTTAGGATCTAGTGCCGAAAGGTGTGCAGGTTCAAGTCCTGTCCCGGGTACCAAAACTTCGTAAATTACTAATTACATTTGAGAATTTCTTCTGAACAGTTTGAGTCGCGAACTTGAATTTCGCCAATTTTAATTCTCATGGCTGGATTATGGGCGGGCCAGCTTTACTACATTGTTTTTCACGGGGAGTTTGAGCTGCACAAGTAGCGCTTTTTCGCGAAGATGACCCTCACCTAAATGAACATACCTCATCGTCGTGGCCACGTCTGAATGGCCCATACTGAAATACATTCAATTTTTGGTTCGAAAGTGCGTTTTTTAACTATATACATACCATATAAGATATAGTATATATTTAGTATGTGGAACGTCTTCCTGGAAAAAAACGCAGTCAAAGTCCTTAATAAAGCACCAAAAGAAATCCAGGAAAAGTTCGAGAAATGGAAGGACATCGTTC
>Ga0154799_1114_pt10 | contig 10319 bp, 9 predicted proteins | sample Rifle2008BG16ft_FD_105807 | JGI IMG/M metagenome (GOLD analysis project Ga0154799, IMG submission 105807) | Bdellovibrionales bacterium RBG_16_40_8 | reverse complement strand
ATATACCTCTCCAGGAAAAAACCCCCATTTTTTTTCAGCCCACAAAAATACCTTACAACCCAATTTGCCCAAAACAAGGCCAAAAGTCGCTCCGATAAGACCAATAATAAGTCCTTGATAAGTAAAAAGCTGACGTACAAAACGCTGACTTCCCCCCATGGCTTTTAAAATACTGATTTGTGGGTATCGCCTGACCACACTCAAAAATAAAGTACTTGCCACGTTAAATGCCGCCGCTACTATCATTAAGAGAATAATTATAAAAATAACTACTTTTTCATATTTGACGGCTTGAAATAAATTTCTATTTGCATCGGGCCAAGCTCTTGCCGAATAAGCGTAACCTAATTTATCTTCAATTTTCGCTTTTGCAACCACCGCCAACCGATAATCAGAAAGCTTAAGGCGCCATCCTGAAATACGATCCTCTAGCTCAGCGAATTTCTGCACCGTACGAATATCGGTAACCACATATCGCTCATCAAAGTCAGCGCGCCCAAGATCTAGCACTCCAGTTACGCGAAACCTCTGCATCTTTGGCTTAAACCCGTCTGACGTACGTGAACGCGTTACCGGTATGACTAATTTAAATTCTTCGCCTACTTGAATATTAAATTTTTTCGCAACACCTTTTCCGATTAGTGCTGATGGAATTTCATCTTTGCTCGTTAATTGGGCGCTTCCGGCGCTTATGAGTTTATCAAGTGACAACACAAAGCCTACGGTACCGGGATCAACTCCTTCAAGCGCTATGCCTGAAAGCTTTTTATTATGGGCAATAAGCCCCTCAGCAATTACATACGGAGTCATGGCTAGAAGTTCTGGTAGAATATCACGTATTTTATTTTCAACTTCACCCTGATCAGTCAAAACACTACCAACACGTGAAAAACGCACGTGTCCTTGCATATTAATAACCGATTCACGCAGAGTACTTTCGTAGCCACTCACTACCGCCATAGCAATAACCAGCGAAGCCACACCAAGCGCTATGCCAGAAACAGACAACACAAAAGAAAGACCCAAATATTTTCGTCCATCTTGCAGGTAACGCCATACCATCCATGCCTTTATCATTGGGGGTTGCCCTGCGCTGAAATAACTTGCGATTTTAAAAATTCCTCGATGGCTTCGTTAAGTTCTCCATCAAGAACGTGACTGGTCTGGCTTGTTTCCCAATTAGTGCGATGATCCTTAACAAGCTGATATGGGTGTAAAACATATGATCTGATTTGACTGCCCCACTCATTAGATTTTTTTTGTGCATCTACATTTTCTTTTTCTTTTTGTAGCTTTTTAAGTTCAATTTCGTAAAGTGCCGCCTTTAGCATTTTCATAGCACGATCGCGATTAGCATGCTGACTTCGCTCTTTTTGACAAGCTATAACTATACCAGTAGGAATGTGTGTTAATCTTACGGCCGAATCAGTTTTATTCACATGTTGCCCGCCAGCTCCACTTGAACGATAGGTGTCGACCTTAAGATCCTCATCTTTAATTACTACTTCGATGTCATCGTCAACCTCAGGCCAAACGGTGACTGAAGCAAAGCTTGTATGCCTTCGTGCGTTGGCGTCGAATGGGCTAATTCTTACTAATCGATGAACACCATTTTCTGATCTTAGATAGCCAAAGGCGAACGAGCCTTGAATGCTTATGGTAGCCGACTTGATCCCGGCTTCTTCGCCGTAATTTATAGACAAAACTTCTATATTAAAACCCTGACGTTCAGCGTAGCGTGTATACATACGAAGTAATATTTCTGCCCAGTCTTGGGCCTCTGTACCACCCGCGCCTGAATTGATAGAAAGGTAAGCGCTATTGATATCCATTCGGCCGCTTAAAAGGCTTTTAACCTCTAGATCAGAGATTGTTTTTTGCATTATGCCACATTCTGATTTTAGCTCATAAAAAAGCGCTTCGTCTTGAGATTCGTCGACCATTTCAAGCATAGCTTGCGCATCTTCGCTCTTACGAAAAAGCTCGTCGTAATCTTGTGTGGCTTTAGTTAAGATTACCTTTTCTTGATTAATCTTCTGCATTTCTTTGTGATTGTTCCATACACCAGGATTTTGCGATTCAGTTTCTAGTTCATCTAGGCGTTTACGCTTACGATCGATGTCAAAGATACCTCCGAAGCTCACTGACTTTTTCGCTAATACCGCGCAAAGTATTTTTTATATCTGAAAGCTCTGTGATTACCGACATAAATACCTCAGTTCTTCATATATCTTATCTTGCAAAAGATACATATCACGAGCACGCTTGTCATTGATTTCATGATCGTAGCCTAAAAGATGAAGCAGCCCATGAATAAGAAGGTATAAAAACTCTTCTTTAAGAGTTAATCCGTGCCTCTTTGCTTGTTTTTTTAATATAGAAAGGCAAAACACTAGCTCGCCAAAGCTGTTCTCTTCTACTGGGGCAAAACTAAGCACATCTGTCGGCTTATTTTTTTTGCGATACTGATTATTGAGTAATTGCATTTCTTTTTCACTCACTAAAACAATGGTTAAGTCTGCCACTAATTTTTTCGACAGCTTTTTAGATAGCATTTTAGACAGCCCTTTAGCCGCCATTTTTGCAATAAACTTAATTTCTGTCGCAGTTGGTTGACTAAATCTTATTTTTTTTATCAATTCAATTTTCATATTAGATTAACTTATTCTAGTTCTACCGTCGTTCTGTCCAACCCTGTTGCCGACGAAATTTACTGTCGCTCATTATCATACGGGCAAATGCGCCAATTGCGGCCTGAGGTCGTTTTTTTAGTCTAATTGCATATACCAGTTCACAATCTAAACCTTCAGCTATTTCGGCGAGCTTTGAATAAGCCTGGCGTGAAATTTTAAGTTTTTTTGCTACACTCACAAAAGTTTCAGCTGATCCATTAAAATACCTTTTTGTCTTTAATAATTGTCTTTAATAATTGTCGTTAATTAAAAAAATTATGCCTTACGCTGCTAGGAACTTTGCTACCCACTCCTGAATAAGTCAACCCATAAAGAGTCTTATTCAGGAGTGAGAAATAGACGCCACATTGTTTTCTTCATTCATTAACCAACAATAGATTTTTTGTGTTCGTTAAGTGCGCTACGCATAAGTTGGTGTTCAGCGCGTGCAAGTTCAGGGTCAATGATCAGAATTTCAGTAGCGGCTTGACGAGCATCTTTCAAAATTGCGAGATCACGAACGAGATTAGCCATTTTAAAGCCTGGCAGCCCTGATTGCCGTCTGCCAAGAAATTCTCCTGGCCCACGAATCTCAAGATCTGCCTCAGCTATTTTAAATCCATCGGTTGTACTTTCGATGACACTGGCGCGATGTATTGCCTCTTCAGATACGGCGTAACCTAAAATCAAAACGCAATAACTTTTGTGTTCTCCGCGACCTACTCGACCGCGAAGCTGATGAAGCTGTGACAGACCAAAGCGTTCAGCATGTTCAATAATCATCATGTTAGCGTTAGGCACGTCAACCCCGACCTCAACAACAGTAGTTGAAACTAAAACCTGAATTTTATTTTGTCTAAATTCATTCATTATTGCGTCTTTTTCATCAGACTTCATTTTACCATGAAGCAGCCCGATTTTGAGGTCAGTAAAACTATTTTTCAAAGATTCATATTCTGAAATGGCATCTTTTAAATCTATCTTTTCACTTTCTTCAACAAGCGGGTATATCACATATGCCTGCCTGCCTTTTTGAATCTGCTCATGCATAAACTGAAAAACTTTTTCACGTTTTGAAGAAAATGTTTTGCGAGTAACAATTGGTGAACGGCCTGGCGGTAACTCGTCAATAGTTGAAACATCTAAATCTCCGTAAACTGTCATGGCAAGGGTTCGTGGTATAGGTGTTGCTGTCATAACCAGAAAATGTGGAGTTAGATTTTTTTTAAGTTTTTGTCTTTGCTCTACGCCAAATCGGTGCTGCTCATCAATAACTACGAGTCCGAGATTTTTAAACACTACCTCTTCTTCAATTAGCGCATGTGTGCCAATAACAAGATCAATTTCACCGCTGGCGAGCTTCTCACATATCTCTTGATGAGCCTTAGCTTTGAGACTACCAACTAGAAGCGCAACGCGTATACCAAGTGGCGAAAGAAGCTTTTCTGCATTTGCAAAGTGTTGCTCTGCTAAAATTTCAGTGGGCACCATAAGGGCAGTTTGAAAGCCACTCGCTTTTGTCACACATGCGGCCAGTAGTGCTACAACGGTTTTTCCTGAACCAACATCGCCCTGCACCAAACGATGCATAGGGTTGGGCTTTTGAATATCTGCAAAAATTTCTTCAAATACAAAAATTTGCGCTTTAGTTAATTGAAACGAAAGACTGGCAATCAACTTATCTGCGAGCTCACGACCACCTAATAACGCTGGAGCTGGCTCACGTTTTAAACCAAGTTTTTCTCTAGCCATATAAATTTCAAGCCAAAAAAACTCTTCAAAAATAATTCTTCTCTGCGCTGGAGAGCGATAATTTAAAAAATCTTCACCTGAAAGGGGGGGCGGGCAGTGAATCAACCTAAGCGCCTCGGCGCGCGGTAGCAAATTAAATTTCTCGCGCAGCTGCAAAGGAAAAACTTCTGGCACTGCTTTTTGTTTTAATACAAGTTCATCAATAGCAACGGTCATTAGCTTACGAATTTTATGCGGGCTCAAACCCTCGGTATCAGTATAAAGCGGTATAAGCTGATCTTCTGTTTTAGGCTCATCATCAGAAACTAGCTGTATGTCTGGGTGATGAAATTCTAATTTATTACGATATAAAGTCACTTTACCTGCAATACGAACTTTTTGATGCGTGGTAAAACGCTCAAAGTATCCTCTATAAGGTACGCGAAAATATTTACAGCTAATACGCCCGCTTTCGTCTCTAACAACTATTTCATAAATTTTACGGTGACTTTTACCCATAGAAATAGCGCGTACACTGATAACTGTAGCTTCAATGCTAACAATCTGTTCATGCGCAAGGGATGCAATATTTCGCGCATGCCTGCGATCCTCATAGGCGCGAGGAAACCACTCTAGCAGTGCTCCTACTGTAGCCACTCCCCTTTTACGCAGTACATCGCCAAGCTTTGGGCCAACACCTTTCAAATATTGAATGTGCGTATCATATGCTAAGGTCAAAAAAAATCTCCCAGACCTAGGTCTTTTATATACAAACCAACCTTGGGTTGCTACGCATACCGTGGCAAACTCGTAGTATGGCTGAACAACACGATGACCGCTTCATTAAAGTGAGATTAAATTCACTTCATGCAAATGCGCCCATCCCGTTTGATCTCTATGTACTGATTAATAACAAACAAATCCACTATTTACGCGCCGGGGGCAACCTTGAGCAAGAAAAACTTAGTAAATTTGAATCTAAGGCGCCCGATAACTTTTATGTTAAAATTGAAGATCGTGCGGCTTTCAAAACGTATGTACATGAAAAGATCAATTCTGGGCAACTCACATCAAAAGAAAAAGCTGTTATACTGCGCGAAAGCTCTTTGACGCTTATTGAAGAACTTTTCGAAAGCGAAGATATAAATCGCGCATTAAACGAATCAAAACCTATAATAAACCATCTAATAGAGCTTATGGATAGCGAGCCCGAGGCTATGTCACACTTGGTTGGTCTTTCAAGTCATGACTTTTACACCTATACCCACTCTCTTGATGTAGGGGTATACAGTTTAGGCCTTGCTAAAGTACTTGGCTTTTCAAAAGATGATCTAGCACATATGGGTCAAGGTGCAATTTTTCACGACGTAGGTAAACGTCAAGTTAGCATTGAAATTATCACCAAAATTGGCCCGCTTAACGACGTTGAGTGGGCGCAAATGCAAAAACACCCACAATATGGGCTAGTAATTTTAAGTGAGCATAACGCCTCTGATGAAGTTAAAGCCTGTTGCTTTGAGCACCACGAGAGCATGGCCGGCAATGGGTACCCTCAACAACTTCAGCCCCACGAAATTCATCCGATGGCTAAAATTATTGCCTTAGCTGACACCTTTGATGCTTTAACCACGCAACGTTCATACAATAAACCCATGCGCCCTGCTGCGGCACTTGATTTCATGAAAAACAAACTTGCTAGTCGCTACGATCCTGAAATGCTGCGCGCGCTGTATGAAGTTCTTTTTCATATGCAAAAAACTACCGGTACCTAAATTTACTTTTTTAGCAACTCTGTATAGCCACCAGCGAAGCTTGCGGCATTCTTATAACCCAACGACAAGAGTGCGTATGTTGTGGCAGCAGAACGTAAACCATTATTTGAGATAACTATTACGCGATCATTCGGGTTAATTTGCACTGCACGAAGCTGATCTCTCATTGCCAAATTTGGCCGACCCATCTGAGTAAAAAAATCTTTCCATTCTATGTTTACCGCTCTAAGGTCAGGTACTTCATATTCAAGATCGCGATTTTTTGAAAAAAACTCTTTTTTTGAGCGAACATCTAGAATATGTGCACGATCGTCAAACTTACTCATAGCCACGCGTAGCAATTCTTGTTTACTAGCTCGTATTGAACCCCGCAAACGAGGCTCCCATGTGGGCGCATTAGCTCTTGGCGGAGGGATTAAATTTGAATATCGAAGACCCAGTGAGTCGGCTTGTGCCGTTTGCACATTTTCAACACCTAAGTAAAGAAGTGTCCACGCCATATGCCCCTCTTCACCAGCACCATTTAAACCTAAACCAAGAATAACCACTTGCGATTGTGGTGAGATGCCAAGAAGTGCAAGTCGCCTGACTTCAGCCGACGGATCTTTACCAAAATCACTTGATCGTATGTTAACCGCTTGCGGCAGATGAGCGACCGCAAACTCAAAAGGCGCCCGCGCATCAAGAATTATTGTTTCGTTAGTGATATTAATTGGCTTTTTAAGTACCGTTACCAGCTTTTGTGTATTGATGTCTTCGGTCATATATGTTTTTGTTGGCGCCAATGTACAGCCTGACAAAAAAAGAAGAATCGAAAAAAACTGTTTCATCATTTAAATTTCATAGTCGGGAAAAATATAATGTCACGAATGCTAGGCTGATTGGTAAGAATCATCACAATTCGTTCAACTCCAATCCCAACTCCGCCCGTAGGCGGCATACCCACATCAATAGCATGCACGAAATCATCATCAAGCGGATGAGCATCTTCGTCGGTGATGCGTTTTTTTTCTTGGTCTTGAAGTCGATTTAACTGATCTTCAGGGTCATTAAGTTCAGTATAGGCATTGCCGATTTCCATACATGCTGCAAATGGCTCGAAACGCTCTACCAACCCCTTTTTCTCGCGATGCATTTTTGTGAGTGGTGAAATTTCTACAGGGTGATCAAGAACAAAAGTAGGTTGCCACAAATGCTCTTCAACTTTCAGCTCAAAAGCCTCCATAAGCATTTCGCCCTTTGTAACTGGCTTTTCAAGAGCTGATCCAAATTCTTTGATACTATTAAATAATTCTTTCTCAGAAATTGTTTCTGGATCAATACCTGCGTACTTTTTAATACCTTCATAAACAGTCATGCGATGCCAAGGTGGTGTAAAATCAATTTCTTTATCTTGATATCTTACCTTCATAGACCCGGTAAGAGTCTTAGCTACATGGGCAACAAGTTCTTCGAATTGACGCATCTGATATTTGTAATCAGTGTAAGCTTCATAATACTCAAGCATGGTAAACTCAGGATTATGTGAACGATCTATACCCTCATTACGAAAATTTTTACTAATTTCGTAAACCTTTTCGAAACCGCCAACGACAAGCCTTTTTAAGTAAATTTCAGGGCTTATTTTAAGATAAAGTTTCATGTCGAGCGCACGATGGTGTGTTTCAAATGGATGAGCCGCCGCCCCGCCGTACACCGGCTGCAAAACCGGAGTTTCAACTTCGAGAAAACCCCGGCTATCGAGAAAATTACGAATTTCACGAATAATTTTTGAGCGCATCACAAACACTTTACGTGAATCACCGTCGACAATTAGATCAAGGTGACGGTATCGGTATTTCATCTCGATGTCAGTAAGTCCGTGAAATTTTTCAGGCAGTGGCTCTAATGTTTTACATAAAATTTGAAATTCTTGTGCATGAATAGAAAGTTCGCCTTTTTGTGTTTTAAACACAAATCCTTTAACCCCGACAATGTCGCCAAGATCTATAAGCTTAAATGATTTTTGTGCAACATCATTTTGCTCTTGAATTCGTAAATAAATTTGCATTTGCCCAGACTGATCTTGCAGATTAAAAAATGCAGCCTTACCCATATCTCGCATAGTCATAAGTCGACCAGCAAGACTTACTTGCTCAAGTTCGACTTTATCTCCAGCTTTTAGGTATGCAAATTTCTGTTGTAAATCGGCCGCATGATGAGTGCGCCTATACTCATGTGGGTATGGATCAATCCCCAGCTCTTTTAATGCATGCAGCTTACGTCTTTTTTCGGCCCGCAGTGGATTTTCTTTAAGATCTGACATTTTTTTACTCGTGACCTGTGAAAATATCCATTACGTCATGAATTAATTTAATAGCTTCTTTTTTTGGGCGCTGAAATGCATTACGACCCATAATCGAACCAAAGGCTCCGCCCTTAGCTAAGCCACGCACCTCATCAAGTATTTCTGCTGTAGATTTATTTGCACCACCACTAAAAATAACTACGCGACGACCATTAAAACAACTATCAACCACATGTTTAGATCGATGCGCCATGTCTTCAACACGAATACCTGTGGCTTCATAAACTTTTTTCGCCTCTTTTTGCTCAATGTGTGATGTAGGAGGTTTAACTTTAATGATGTTAGCACCAAGTTGTGCGGCAATGTGCGCAGCGTAGGCAATAACATCAATGGCTGTCTCACCTTCTTTTGAAATATCTTTTCCTCGAGGATAAGACCAAATAATCACCGCAAGCCCTGCTTTTTTTGCTTCACGCGATGCCGCAGCAATTTCTTCGTACATGTGCTTACGCTCGGTACTGCCAGGATAAATAGTAAAACCAATTCCTACGCACCCTAAACGAAGGGCATCGTCTACCGATGAGGTTAATGCTGAAATTGGATTTTCTTTAACATCCATAAGTGTATCTGAATTATTAATTTTCAAAATAAGCGGAATTTCTCCGGCATAATCTCTAGCACATACTTCAAGCGCACCTAGTGGAGCAGCGTAAGCATTACAGCCAGATTCAATCGCTAAGTTCATGTGATAGCTTGGGTCGTAGCCATCTGGATTTTTCGCAAAACTTCGTGCCGGTCCATGCTCAAAGCCCTGATCCACTGGCAAAATCACAAGTTTTCCTGAGCCACCAATACGGCCATGATTTAACATGCGAGCCATATTTGTAAGAACTCCGGGGTTTTCAGATCCGTACCAATTTAATATCTCTCTAACTCTTGGCGTCATAATTCCCTCGTAGAAATGGTTTATGAAACGCATGAAACTAAAATCATTAGTGCTTTAAATCAATATGATTCTCCAGCATAATAGCATTCTTCTATGTTAAAATTCGTAAAAAAGCGCCTTCACCCCTTTGTTCACCGCCCTTTTCGTCTATTTTTTATTTGTCAGCTACTTTCATTGATCGGAACCTGGTCACACGAGCTTGCCCGCTCGTGGCTCGTTCTAGATATAGCCGGCACTACAATGGCGCTTGGCACATTACTTTTAGCTACCTCACTGCCAGGAATTTTTCTTTCGCTCCACGGTGGGGCGATTGCCGATCGCGCTGATGCGCGCAAGGTTTTACTTATCACAAAAACAATTTTAACTATTTCGACATTTTCATTTTTTTTAATTACTGAGTTTTTTCATGTAAAACTTTGGATGATTTATTTCTTTGGCTTTATTGAAGGACTCGTTAATTCGTTCGATGGCCCATCATTTACCGCCGTGTTCGCGCGCACACTACCGCGCGAAGATTTTCAACAAGGCCTCGCCCTGCAATCAACTTCATTTCACGTTGCGCGCATGCTAGGACCCGCCGCTGCCGGAGTGCTAATGTACCTACACGGACCTTCTTTAGTATTTCTTTTCGATGCCGTTAGCTATCTTGCGATAATTTACATTATCTCACGCGTTTCACTTCGCGACAAAGTCATGACCAGCACAACTAATCTTGCTAAAAGCCTACGTGAAATCATTGTTAGCCTTAAATTCTTTTTTGACGACCCGACTAAACGCTATAAGCAATTTCAGCTTTTCACGAGCATAATATTGATTATGCCGCTTTTAAACCTAGTATTTAGATCTTATTTAAAACAAAAATTTTCTTTAAGTGCTGAAAATTTTGGTTACCTTTTTGCCTTTCCGGCTAT
>Ga0154799_1099_pt9 | contig 10739 bp, 10 predicted proteins | sample Rifle2008BG16ft_FD_105807 | JGI IMG/M metagenome (GOLD analysis project Ga0154799, IMG submission 105807) | Bdellovibrionales bacterium RBG_16_40_8 | reverse complement strand
ATTCAGCTGGCAATCTTGACCCAATTGGCGCCTCGCACTTATTTAGTGTAGCCCCTCCCATTCAAACACTTATACTTGCAACAAATCCAATTGCGACAGTCACTAATTTGACAAACATGACCATAACGTTTGGCGCGACACAATCAGCCGCTAGTTATAATTGTTCACTCGACGGACAATCATTTACAAGCTGTACATCGCCTATAAGCTACCAGGGGTTAGCCGATGGTGCTCATAGTTTTATCGTAAAAGCCACTGACACATTTGGCTCTGAAGATTCAATAGGCGTCACACACTCATGGGCCGTAGACACAACCCCGCCAATCCCTTCTAGCCCACCTCAATTAACGATCAACACAATTAGCATTACTGTAACATGGACAACCAATGAACCTGCCACATCACAACTTCAGTGGGGTCTTGGCGGCAATACAGGGATAAATCAATCAACTGTAGAAGATATGACATTGACCACGAATCACTCAGTCACACTTACTGGTCTTTCTTCTAACACGCTATATTCACTTAAAGTTACCGGTCATGATCAGGCTGGTAATCTATACGTAGGCGCACCGGTTTCAGCGCGCACACGCAGATAAGTTGATTTTATGATTATTGCGGAAACGTTTTGCAATTAGTTGCACCTTTTTGTGGTGGATGATGGCTTGGGTATATAGTGTTGCCACTAAAACATGCGCATATAATTACGGGCTTACCGGAGCAACACCTAGCGTAGATGTGCTAACAATTGAGTCGCGCGCACAACTCATTGGAGAAAAACTCATCCTCTCTGAACATTGGGCTTCAGAGAATGATATTTTGAAGATTTCACATACATTTAGTAGCGATATTTTTTGATAAATCGCCTTTAGATTTTAATAAATCACAAATTGGCTTTAAATGCGGGCTATGACCTTCGTACTTTTCTAATATAGAAACCAAAGAATTTTTTACTTGTGGATAACAATAGTCTCGCGCAATTTTCATACCCATACTACCTAACTGCTCTGTTGCCATGGGTACCGCATTTGCAACAGCCAAAGGCAGTCGATCATCATTACAGTAATCACTATTTTTAGAATTTTCTAAAGCCATTAAATAAAACGGCAAGGCATTGCGATGAAAATAAATAAAAGTTGTGGCCCGCCCAGCTTCAAACGCCAACTTATGCTCGCTAGGTTTTTGTTTTAAAAAACCTAAAAAACTATCAATGCAGTCGTTTTGGCTAGAGTGAATACACGAGTTATAATATTTAAGAGCAATTTCAGAGCGTATCTTTAAGAACCCATCGTCTTCTAGTAAAAACGGAAAGCGATCGGTATGCAAATCGGGCACTGTAGTCGCCAAAAAATCTCAATCTGAAATAACAACGAAATAGTATTACTCTGTAAATATAATTAATATCATGTATCAAATCTAATTAAACTTAGGGGGGTAAAGTTACGGCATACTTTTTGTACCTTTTTGAGACCAAAGTTGATAATTTATCAACTGTTCAATAAAATATAATAATAGTAGTAACAGGACATAAGCACATAATTAAACGGAGGAACGTATGCAGAATACAAAATATGCGGATTCAGGCAAAGATGCTATTAGAATATTAGTTGTAGAAGACGATCAAAACTTTCGCGAGATATTAAGCTCGCATCTACGCACTATCTCAAATGATGCAAAAATAAGTAGCTGCGCATCTGGCAGCGATGCTCTTTTTCTTTTGCATACAAGAAAATACGACCTTATGATATTTGATCAAAATTTAGAGGGGTCAATTTGTGGCAAACGCCTTTGGGAAATTTGTCAAAAACAATTTCCGTCACTACCTACAATTCTAATGTCAGGTATTGGCATCGAAAATTTTATTAAATTATTTAAATCTAGAAGCGCATGCCCAGCATTTTTACCAAAACCATTTCGTTCTCACGAGCTGCGTGAAGCTGTTCAAAATATATTAACTAGTAAAAGTCAAAAAATGGCCGCATAGCTATTTAACGATTTTTTGTTTTAATAAGAAAGTTTTGCATCTCATTGTCATTTCTGAGGTATGAAAAATCCTTATCGCATATTTTAATTTTAGGCTTTTTTATTTTGCCATGTGACATCCCTTGCCGGAGGATAGCCTAGTTTGACGATTTGCGCAGAGATTGATTAAGATGCTGAATAGATTGACAGCTAAATCATGGGTCATAAACTTATAAAGTAGTCATGAGTGCGCCAAGAAAGCATGTAGGTATAATCGATGAAAATTTTGTTAGAAGATATAAAAAAAGCTAGAGAGGTAATAAGTGGGGTTGTGCGCAAGACTCCGCTTGAAATTTCAATGGCGGCATCACAAGCACTAGGGTCACAAGTATATTTAAAGTGTGAAAATCTACAGCTAACCGGTAGTTTTAAAATTCGCGGTGCACTCAACAAAATATCTTCACTCTCCGAAGCCGAAAAAAAACGCGGAGTGCTTGCTGTTTCAGCAGGTAATCATGCTCAAGGGGTAGCCCTTAGCTCATCTAAATTGGGAGTTAAAGCCACAGTAGTCATGCCCCGCACATCGTCAATGGTAAAGCAAGTGGCGACCAAAAATTATGGCGCAGAAGTTGTGCTCTTCGGTGAAACTTATGATGAGGCAAGCGAATATGCACGTGAGCTTGAGAAAAAATCAGGTTTAGTATTTGTGCATCCATTTGAAGACCCACATATAATTGCAGGGCAGGGGACATTAGGGCTCGAGATATATGAAAGTCTACCCGCCATAGACTCAATTGTTGTACCTATTGGCGGGGGAGGACTTATTTCTGGCATCGCCATTGCTTTGAAGTCATTGAAGCCTTCGGTAAAAGTCTACGGCGTGGTTGCCGAAAACGCGCCAGGTATGCTGGCTCTTTTTAATAAACAAAAAGTCCCAACTGATGCTAGCGGAATTTCTGTCGCTGACGGCATTGCAGTTAAGAAACCGAGTGCTTTTATGTGCGATAATTTTATTGCAAAATATGTCGATGATGTAATGTCTGTATCTGAAGATGAAATGGCTGAAGCTATAGTGTTTTTATTAGAGCGTTCAAAAATGGTGGCAGAAGGGGCAGGCGCTGTTTCAGTGGCGGCGTCATTTCGTAAAAAATGGGATTTAGGCGATAGGACCGTGCTACTTATTAGTGGTGGTAACATAGATCTTCATTTGGTGGGAGAAATTCTAGATCGCGGGCTTTCGCGCAAAGGCCGTGTGGCACGTATAAGTGTAGTGGTAATCGATCGCCCGGGCACGCTCAGTAAGCTTGCAAAAATTATTGGCGACATGGGCGCAAATATTCTTGATGTGACACATGATCGTATGCACCCATCGCTACAAGTGCGTGAGGCTTTGATTTCGTTTGTGCTTGAGACAAAAGATTCGGCTCATGCTGAGGAGATTCGCCACGCCCTGCAAAGTTCAGGGATTCGTTTAGGATAGGCATATATCCCCTTTTTTACTTTAGGCCGTAGCCGCCGCCGCCTGAAGAAAGAATCGTAAGCACATCACCTTTTTGTAGTTCAAGTACCCCAGATGCGGCGAGTTCTTCTTTTTGCCCACTTGCACGCATGATAATCATTTCTGGCCCGAGACCAGATTTACCGCCCTCAATGCCTTCAGGCTTATGCGGCATTCGTAGTTGAACCCAACTCAATTTGGCGTCTTCTAGAAGTTTAATGCTGCGAACAACACCGTTACCGCCTGTGCGGCGGCCATCGCCGCCAGAATTACTTCGAAAACCTGTGTTTAAAATTTGTAGCGGAAATTTTTTCTCCCAAAATTCAATCGAAGGTGAGCGTTTAAACCTTAGCCATGGGGTAACGCCTTCGGCACCTGATTGATCTTCGTGAGCCCCGCTGCCTACGGGAAGTGAGTCAACAAAAGTTACGCCGCTGCGAAATTGCAACTGATAGCTACAATAAGAAAGCCCTGAGGTCGCCCAAGCTCTTTTTTTATATATTGTCCCCAAAGTGCGCACAACTGCATTGGCAACAAGATTGATGCCGTCAGTATGGCCCAGAAATAGTGGTCGCGGAAAAGACGAATTTACCATACTGCCGCGCGGGGTTTTCACATCAAATCGAGAAAAAATACCAGAGTTTATAGGCACACCTTCTTCAAGTAGACTAATTGTTGCACCAATAACCGTACCAAAAGTAACAGAGTCGGTTAGAAAAATGGTTTCGCCGGCAGAGGTTCCAGAGAAATCAAACGTAAAATGGCCTTCATGGTAGTCAGCACTTAGTTTTATATTTTCATTTTTGTTAATAGATATTTCGCTAATACCAAAGCCTTCACCAATTTCATCGAGTCTTCGTATAAATTCATTTTCAGTTACTTTGCAGTAGGCCTTAACAGTGGCTCGACTAAAATCTAAATATCCAGATTTGATTTGTGATTTAATTTGTTCACGAACTGCAAGTAATTTTTGCGCTTCTTGATTAACAATATCAGTAAACTTCTTTGTAGCCTGTGGGTGAGAATTTAAAGCCTCTATTATGGGGATATTGAGGCTACCTTTTATATAAAAAGGGCTTGGTGGTATTCGTAAACCTTCGTCGTCGATAGTTTTGGCGGGGCCAATTTGCGGTTTTAAAGTCAAACGATGTGTTATGAGAATTTCTGCAGGAACTGATCCTTTCGCAGTACGTGTGCCAATGCCCATAATTAATGTTGGTGCGCTAAGTAGCGTGCCGCCAGAGTAAGGGTCATTCATCAGTACAATATCGCCGTCTTGCAGGTGTAGATATTGATTACTGATTTCGGCGCAATGAGGTAGTGTGCCGATATCGGCCAAAGTTTGATAGCGCAAGAACACAGTCTCGTGCTCTGTAGTTTGTAAAGAAACACGATGAAAATCATTAAATAGTCGACGCATTTTATCATAATATACTTGCGCTTCGAGGCGATTCATGAAGTTTCATCCATGTCTTCAACCAAAAGAGAAGACACTGCGAAAAAATCATCGCCTATGGTTTTACCACCAATTAGCTTTTGTACACTTGTTGCCAGTGGACCACAAAGAACAATAGATTCTCCCGTTAAATCATGGCCAAGTTCGCTTCGCCAACTATTAACTGCCATCTGTAAAAGATTTTGCAGAAGCTCTTCAGCTGTTATGCGAGAGCCTTCAGATATGTGCCGTGAGTAAGCAGAAAGTGTTTCACGTACCCTAGTTTGACCGCGTTCGCTAATTTTTTCGGCTACCCCCAAAATAGAGGCAAAATCTGAGTTTAATGATAGTAAATCAAATACTGTAAGATTCATCCCTCGGCCTAGAACCATAGGGCCGGGGTCAAATGCGATTTTATCATTTAAAAAAGCTAAATCGCAAAAAAAGCTTTTGCCGAGTTTTGTTAAGGGCTGAATTTTTGTTTCTATAAAGTCGTAATGAGAAACGACTAAAGAAAAAGCCGAATTAGACCAAGTATCTTTTTTTTGAGAAGTTGGTTTAAAAAGCAAAAATTTCTCAAGTCCGCAGTAAAAAAGTTGTGCGGATTTAGCAAACCTCTCTATTAAAAAGTTATGCAAAGAAAAGCCAGCCTCAAGGTGTGAAATACGCCCAGATAATATTTCAGAAAATAAATGTGGACCAAGCTTTACGTCAGCTTCAGGTGTTAAATAGTTTTGCAATGTTGTAGCCAGTGACGATAGTTTTTCATTACATAGTGGCTCTACATAGGCATTTAAAATGGCAGTCCAGAATCTGCTTTTTTCATCATCGTTTGCATAGTTTGAGCTAACAAATACTTTAAACCCTTGATTTTCAAGAAATTGTTTAGCTCGGCGCTCGTTTTCATTATTTAATTGTGAGTGTAGAAAGCAAATAGCCACATTTTTAATGCCATGCATAGAAAGTTTTGTAACTAAGAACTCTAACTCAGCCTCATCTAAAATTTTTTCAATATGACCTTGAGCGTTGGTGCGCTCATTAGCTCCAAAAACAAGTTCACGATCAATATATGATGAAATTCGTTCTGGTCTGGTGGTGAAGTGATTGTTTTTAAGTGGGAGGCAAAGTTCTAGCCAATTTTCAAAACCAAGGGTTGTTAAAACTGCAGGTGATGTGCCATGAGCTGAGGCTATTATCGAGTGTGAGAGTTGGGTCAGAATTCGTACTCGCGAAATTTGCGTGATATTATGCTGAGTTATGAATTGTTGCAGAACTTCTGCAGTTGAGTTTTGCGCTGACAATACGCGACTTTTAGATAATGGCGATTCTTGAGAGCCGGTTTGGCGCGCGACAATTTCTGTAACCGATTCTCCAGCGTGTAATCCAATTGACCAGACCATCTCTTCATTCTATTTTAATTTTCTTATGAAATCAGCACCGATTATTATTACTATTGATGGGCCGGTAGCATCCGGCAAGACTTCGGCGAGTCGCAGAATTGCTGAAATTCATGGTTGGGCATGGGTTTCAACAGGAGCTTTTTATCGCGGTCTAGCTTATGTAGCTAAACGAGAGGCCATTTCGTTAGACGACGAAGATGCTCTTTCAAAACTCTGTGCGTCAGAAATTTGGGAGGTTAGGACCTCTTCTGAGCGTACTAAAATATATTTACGTGAAGAAGATGTAACTGCTGAAATTTATAGCGAGGAAATCGGAGCGGCGGCCAGTTTAGTAAGCCGTTACCCCAAAGTTAGAGAGAATTTACTGGCGGCACAAAGGCAATGTGCCGTTGGGGTCAAGGGTTTGGTGGCTGAGGGTCGGGATTGTGGCACTGTTGTTTTTCCGCACGCGGCAGTAAAAATATATTTAACGGCTGGTAGCGAAAGTCGTGCTGAGCGTCGGGCCAAAGAAGAAGGCAAAAATATAGAAGAAACAATGAATTCGCAGCAATTACGTGACAGGCAAGATAGCACCCGCAAGGCGGCACCCATGCAAATTCCGGCTGAGGCCCATGTTATCGATAGTTCAAGCCATAATTTAAACGAAGTCGTGGAACTTATTAATAAATTGGTTATGAAAGAGCTTGAGCTCTAGCTACGAACCCACTATAACGAGCTGGGGATGATGCCTTGCTCCTGAGCGTATATGAGTTCAACATTATGAGCTCTATTATAAGGAGTTCGAGCAGAGTTCACCGCAGGAGGTAACAATTGCAAATGATTGATAGTAATAGAGCACAAAAATCGAAGGCCAAGACACAGTTAGACGAGGTGCTTGCAGCACTTGACGCTAATGACGAAAAGGTTCCAGCTAATCCGAGTCTTTTCACATTTGAGAAAAAAAGTAACAAAGACAATTCGTTTGAAAAACTATTCGCCGAATCTCTGGATAAAAAAGATTTCAAAGTCGGAGACGTAGTCTCAGGCCGTGTTGTCGAGGTTCAATCTGATTATGTGCTGGTAGATATCAATTATAAGAGTGAGGGTTTGATCCCGATTAGTGAGTTTCGCATTGTCGAAGGGGTTCGCAATGTCGAAGTAGGTCAGGATGTTCAGGTTTTTATTGATAAAATTGAAAACGAAAACGGCATGATTGTATTATCTAAAGACAAAGCCGACATGCTACGCGCTTGGGACGACATATCTCGTGCGGCCGAGACCGAAGAGGTTATCGAGGGCACAATAATCGCTAAAGTTAAGGGTGGTTTAAGTGTTGATATTGGCGTGAAGGCCTTTTTGCCCGGAAGCCAAATTGATTTACGCCCTGTTAGAAATATGGATCAATACATAGGTAAAACCTATAAGTTTAAAGTAATAAAATTCAATAAACGTCGCGGTAACATAGTTCTTTCTCGCAGAGCACTTCTAGAACAAGAGCGTGAAAGCTTACGTACGCAAACTCTAGACGCAATGAAAGAAGGCTCTCGCGTTCACGGAGTAGTGAAAAATATCACTGACTACGGTGCATTTATTGACCTAGGTGGCATGGACGGTCTTCTACATATTACTGACATGAGTTGGGGCCGCATTAAGCATCCATCAGAGATTCTTAATGTCGGCGATGAGATCGAGGTAGTTGTGCTAAAATATGACAACTCAAAAGAGAGAGTGAGCCTTGGCTATAAGCAACTCAAAGAAGACCCATGGCTTGTAGTGGCGGCACAGTTTGTCCCTGGCAAGCGCATAAAAGGCAAAATCGTTAGTTTGACTGACTATGGTGCTTTTGTGGCTTTAGCTGAGGGAGTTGAAGGGCTTATACATGTTAGCGAAATGAGTTGGACTAAGCGAGTTAAGCACCCCAATCAAATTGTTAAGGTAGATGATGAGGTTGAGGTACAGGTGCTTGAAGTAGATCAAGAAAACCGACGTATCAGCCTAGGTATGAAGCAGTTGCAACAGAATCCGTGGGTTGAGCTTAAAGAATCTTATCCTCCAGGTACTATTATTGAGGGTGAAGTTAAATCTATTACAGATTTTGGCGTATTTGTGGGCGTTGAAGAGGGGATTGATGGATTAGTTCATATCTCTGATTTTTCATGGACAAAACGAATAAATCATCCGTCTGAACTTTATCAAAAAGGCCAGAAGATAAGGGCCGTAGTTCTCGGAGTTGATATTGAAAATGAGCGGTTTAGCCTTGGCGCTAAACAGCTTGAATCTGACCCATGGGCCATGGTTGATCAGAATTTTGCAATCGGCACTCAACATGATGTTAAAGTGGTTAAATCTGCTGATTTTGGAGTGTTTGTCGAGTTAGACGAAAATATAGAAGGGCTTATTCATATTTCTGAACTTTCGCAGAAACGGGTTGAAAAGCCTGAGGATGTTGTAAAAGTTGGAGAAACAATTCGCGCCGAAGTCGTCTCTATTGATAAAGATTCACGTAAAATTGCTCTGAGTGCAAAACTTGTGAAATTAAGAGAGCAGAAAGCTGACGTGGCAGACTACGTGAAAAAGGCTACGGCTACTTCGAAAGCAAGTCTGGGCGACTTGTTTGCGGATGCGCTGAAGGATGCAAATTCTGCTAAAAAAGATGAGTAAATGCGCAAGTTTTTAGGTACCGTTTTCATCGTCATGATTGTCATGTTTTTTGCTGGCTGTTTTATGATGGTGAATGGCATAATAGATGAATTATATATTCATGAGCCTAAGCTTGCGAAACCCTCTATTTTATTCCTTAAGTTAGAGGGTGTAATTATTAATGGCGATGAGTTTCTTGAAAATCTCAGAAAATATGCCAAAGAAGACAAGATAAAAGGTGTTTTGATTCAAATTAATTCTCCTGGTGGGGTTGTTGGTCCTAGCCAAGAACTTTATTCAGAGATTAAGCGTGTGCGTGCAGAATTGAAAAAGCCTGTGGTGGTATCTTGTCTCGGTCTAGCGGCAAGTGGTGCGTATTATGCTGCGGTAGCAGCTGACAAAATTATCACTAATCCTGGTAGTATGCTTGGTTCTATAGGCGTCATAATGGAGTTTGCTAATCTTGAAAAGCTCTATGAGTGGGCAAAGATCAAGCGCTATACCATAAAGACTGGTCAATATAAAGATTCTGGGGCTGAGTATCGCGAGATGCGCGACGATGAAAAACAGTTATTTCAAGATTTAGCTAATGAAGTGCTTTTGCAGTTTAAGACCGCTGTTGCGAGCGCGCGACATCTGCCACTAGATTTTGTAAACAAATATAGTGACGGCAGGGTGTTTACCGGAGCTACGGCTGTAGCACTTAAATTTGCCAATCAAATAGGAACACTTGAAGATGCTACACAAATCGTGGGGCAACTTTCAGGTCTTGGGACTAAGCCAAAAATTTTTATTCCTCCGCCAAAACGTCTTGGCGTATTGAGTGATATCTTTGCTGAAGCAAAAAGTCGCTTATCGATCAGTTCAGCTTTACGTGAAGAAATGGGTTTGCGTCTGATTGGTCAACCACTTTTTATTATGCCTGGAGCTAACTTCTGATGGCGAAGAAAAAAAGATCAAAGAGATCTTCGCTTCTCGCTGATATCTGGCCACAAGAGAGAAATTTTATTTTGCGACCAGATCGTTTGCCGTATCTGCGTAAGATATACAAAACTGATTGTTGTGTTTTTTGTTCGGCTAGGGATCAGGGCGAAGAGTTTTCTAGCCTATGCATACACAAGAACGAACAAGCAATGCTGGTGTTAAATAAGTATCCGTACAATTCAGGTCATGTAATGGTTTTACCCACGCGTCATTGCGGAGACCTTCTTGAACTATCTACAATTGAATATACTGAATTGCAAAAATTGTTGAGAAAAGCCATCTCTATTGTCAAATCTGAATATCGAGTGCAGGGTATGAATATAGGGCTTAACATGGGATCAATTGCTGGGGCCGGCATTCCAGAACATCTTCACTGGCACGTGATTCCGAGATGGCACGGTGATACAAATTTTTTTCCGCTTATTGCTGAAACTAAAGTTATTTCTGAATCACTAGAAGTTGTATATGAGCGTTATGCAAAACATTTTAAATGATTTTGAGTTTGATCACGTTGGAATAGCCGTTAAGTCTTTAGCCGAAGCAGAGCATTTATATAAAGCAATGGGATTTGCTGAAGGTCATATTGAAGTTATTGAATCCGAGAAGGTTCGAGTTAAAATGTTTACACTGAAAAATTCTTCACGTATTGAACTTATTGAACCCACGCACGCAGATAGTACTGTTGCAAAATTCTTAAACAAGCGCGGGCCAGGAATTCATCATATTTGCCTGCGTGTGAACGATATTCATGAAATTTTACGAAGATTAAAAAAAGCTAATGTGCGAATGATTCACGAAGAGCCTTTTCGCGGGGCGAATAATTGTGATGTAGCCTTTATTC
>Ga0154799_1017_pt2 | contig 10915 bp, 12 predicted proteins | sample Rifle2008BG16ft_FD_105807 | JGI IMG/M metagenome (GOLD analysis project Ga0154799, IMG submission 105807) | Bdellovibrionales bacterium RBG_16_40_8 | reverse complement strand
GAGATTTTACTTCTTGATGAGCCTAGCCTTGGGTTAGCGCCACAAGTTATTGAAACAATATTTGCAATAATTAGAAAAATTAACGGCGAGGGTACAACTGTTGTGCTAGTTGAACAAAATGCCCAACAGGCTCTGCAAATTGCCCATCAAGGGCTTGTTCTTGAAACTGGTCGTATTGTAATGCGTGGCCCGGCTCAAGAGCTTTTGTTATCTGATGCTGTTCGTAAAGCCTATTTAGGTGAGCACTAAATTTGCTTTTTTAATAATTTTTCAAATGCCCTTTTTCGTAGCGGCTGCTTGCCTTTAGGGCAGAAAACCTTTGCTTCATTATTTTTACGCACAATCTCGGCTAAATAATCTTCTTCAACGTTTAATTTTTTCGCTAAGTTTTTAAGATCGCCTCCTAAAAAATACTCACTATTATAAGCTTGGTAAATTATAGCATTTATTCTCTTATATTCTGTAAGAGCAAATGGCGATACCCACCAGAGTGAGCCACAATTTTTAATTTCGCTTTCTTTCAAAGGCCTATTATTTTTTGTCTCTAGCGTATGAATGGCAGTTGAACTAAGGCATCCTTGAGTAGCTTCTTGGAGGGCTTGGGTGAAAAGCCCGTAAGTAACTCGGCAGTCTGCTTGAGCCAAAGGCGAAAACCTCATAATTAAATATAACGCCAAATACTTCATAAGACCTACTTTCATAAGTAACTGCTCTATTATAAAGAGAATTTCGTAATTTTAAAGACGCCCTGTAAACAATCTATAGGTGTCAATAAAGTTGACGTTTTAATCTTCGGGGTGCGATATGTTTAGGTCAAAATGTAAGACAAAAAAATAGGAGGAGAGTAATGTATAAGATTAAAGCGAGTTTAAAATATTCACTCATTTTTTTAATTTTGCCGCTTAATTTATTATTTTCCCCCAAGCAAGCCTATTCTGCTGGCAATAGTTCAATTATTGAGTATTTGCGCCGTGATATCCCAAATTTTGCTCAAGTAACATCTGCCATTTATCGTGGTGCAAACCCTTTCACGCGTTTACGTAATGGTGATGGGGCATTTCAATTGGTGAGGTTAGGTATAGCTTTAGACATTAACCTTCAAGGCGGAGATATTGATGACACTATAGAGGGTTTTTATTCTTTTTTGACTCAGCCAGGCGAATTAAGTGAAAATATAGAGGCCGAAAGAGTTTATTTTGAAAACAGGGGAGTGCGATTTGCCAATTTCCCCCTTAATAGTCATGCCGAAGTAACAAGTAAAGAAGAATCAGATATTCAAGAGGCCTTGCAACTTATGTCACAAGCGACACCCGAGCGTCCAGCTTATATACATTGTGAATATGGTATTGATCGTACGGGATTAGTTGTTGCCTTATATCGTGTATTTTATCAGAAGTGGTCACCTGTATCGGCATATAAAGAGTGGCAAAATTCTGGCCGCAACGGCATACATCGTTTTTTCACTAAAGATCTTGATAATTATTTTTACCGTGTGACAGCGGCTTACCTTCATTAGAGTTGTTAAATAAATGCCGATAATTATTATAATTAATATGGCCGTTTTTTTTATGTGGAAGGCAGCAGGCAAAGCCGGGATGCCCTATATGGAGCAAAACTTTCTTGTAAGCTGGCAAGCCTTAGCTGAAGGACGCTGGTGGACGCCGCTTACATCGGTATTTTCGCATAATATGTTTTTTCACTTTCTTATTAACATGTTGGTGCTAAGTAATTTTGGTAATTTACTAGAAATGGTTTTAGGGAGAGTAAAATTTCTTAAATTTTATATTATCGCTGGCTTGATAAGCTCATTAACTCACGCCGTGGTTTCAACCTGGCTCTTAGATGAACCAGAGTTGCCGGCATTGGGTGCATCAGGGGCAATAGTTGGCTTAGTTTTAATTTTTTGCCTTATGTTTCCGAGAGAGAAAATACTTATTTTTGGCTTTATTCCGTTACCGGCTTTGTGGGGAGCAGTTATATTTATCGGGCTTGATATTTGGGGCCTCGTTGCACAAGCCGAAGGAGGCGGGCTACCAATCGGTCATGGAGCCCACCTAGGCGGTGCTTTTACCGGTATTATCTACTACTACTTTTTTATTCGTCCTCACCGTGATGGTGCGACCTCATTTGTTTAACCCGTTCTCTTAATTGTTTATGAAGGGCGTTGAATGCATCACGAATAGCGACGTGCATGTCAGCGTGAGAATAATTTTTTTCAGGCTCACGATTTACCACAATATCTTCTCCGGGAATTTTTAATCTAATGTGTACATGATAAATATGATTTTTGTGATGTTTGTGTGGAGCACGAACCGCCACATGACAAGAGACGATTCTGTCATAAAGTCTTTCTAATTTTTTTAAATACTTCTCAACATCTACAGATACAGCCTCTGATGGTTTAAAATCTGGAAAACTAATATCATACGGAAAGCTCACGTCTTGATTCATGATTTACCTCGTCGTTTAAATTAACTAACTTTTCGAAACCCTCGCGCATGGACTCAGGTAGTTGGTGCAAAATATGATCTGCACTACCCACACCAATTAGTTTACGAAAAATTTGCCAAAATTTGTAGATAATTTCAGCTGATTCAGGCAAACTTTTACCTGTACGCAGCGCGACGCCTTGAATCAACGAGTTACTGGTAATATTTCGATCAGGGCCAGCTGGTAAATCAAGCATTTCTTCTTGAAATTGCTTAGGTAGGTTAGCAATAAGATGAGCGCCTCCTGTATAGTGCAGTCGACGTACAATTGAGCCAACAATGAATCGCACAACCTCTTCAGTTTCAATTTCGTTAAGATCAATTTCGATAGACGTCAGTGAAATAAATTTGTGATAAGCGTTGCTTAATTTATTTTCATTATTTTTACTTTTGCCTAACAAACGTTTTTTACGTTGAATTTGTGTTTTAATAATCTCGCTAAGATCATTGATATTTAAGAATTGTCCGGCAATTAGATCATCTAAAGTCAAAATGCCAATGCAACGCTGCTTTTTATGTTTGGTTTCTTCTATGATTGGTAATCTTCTAATGCCATTTTCTTTAAGTAGCATAATCGCCTGTTCAAGTGTGCTTTCAGAAGAAAGTGATACGACATCGGTCTCCATGATTTCGCTAAGTTTCGTATGTGGATCCATTTCGTTTGAGACAAGATTGCAAGCTATGTCTCTGTCTGTCACAATCCCGCTTATATGCCCCTCATTATCTGCTACAACCACACATCCAACCTGACCCTCACCCATAGCTCTAGCTGCCTTTATAACCTCATCAGTCTCGCGCAGCACCATTACTTTTTTATCAACAAAAGAATCAATCGAGCTATCCATATCACACCTCATCTTATTTGGTTGCACATCTAATGCCAACAATCACAGTAGTATGCACAGTTAGAGCAAGTTGATCGTGACGAAATGACACTTTGATGTGACGAAATGACTCGATACTTAGTTTTTAATTTGGCCGTCAGTAAGATATATTTCGCGAGATGCCATTTTAGCATAAGCTTTTCGTTATGTTTTGCACTTTTATTGCCATTTCAGCCCTCCATACGAATAATATCAATTGGGGTCATGCGACTAGCTGTTCGTGCAGGTAGAATACTTGCCATAATTGAAGAAATAAATGCCATTAGAAATGCGCCAATATAAATACTTGGATTGTATGAAACTAAAAGACCTTTTTGCCCCATCATATCAAAATCTAAAGAGCCCATATAAACACAAAGAAAAAATCCAACAAATAATCCAAGAACGGCACCAGAAAATCCTAAAATTACCCCTTGAATGAGAAATAGATTTAAAATATCTCGTGGAGGATAACCTAATGAGCTCAAAATTGCTATTTCTCTTCGTTTTTGATTTACGATAATGCTCAATACATTATAAATACCGAAAGAAGCGATTAATAAAATACCAACTGTAATAAAAATTCTAAAAATATCTTGAAAGCGAAATACCTGTAGAAAATTGGCGTTTGCTTCATCCCAACTTTGAACTTTATCATAGCTATTTAAACTTGTTGTATACCGAGTTTCAAACTTCCGACGACCTTATATGGTTGTGGTGGGGCATTGCCTGTTGAGAGTAGAATGTTCTCAGAAATGCGAGCGCCTAAGTATATGAGTAATTAATTTTCATTGCGCCGAGGCAATATTATTAGAATATTTTAGGCGAAGGCATATATCGAGTTGGTCGCGCAACTCATCAATTGTGCCAACATAGCTTACTGCGCCTATCTCGATGGCCTCTTTAGACATTCCGTATAACATGCATGACTGCTCAGATTCAGCAAGAGTATAGGCTAACCCAGTTTGGCTAAGTTTTAAAAGGCCATAGGCGCCATCACGCCCCATACCAGTTAGTAATATAGCAATTGCTGGTATTTTAAGATCGGCCACGGACAAAAAAAGTTTGTCAATGCTTGGGCGATGTCTATTTAATGGTTCGGCAGTTGAATGGTGCAGAACAAGTGCTCCGTCTTTTTTTTTCACTTCAATATGATAGTCATCATGAGCAAGATAGATATGATTATTCTCTAATTTTTCAAAATTTTTGCTGCTCCCAAGTTTTAAATTTGAAATTTCACTAACTGTTTTAGCAAATTCTGCTAAAAAAGAAGCTTGCATATGTTGTACTATCAAAATAGGTGGGCAAATTTGTGGCATATTTCGCAAAAGGCGCCAAATTGCATTAGGGCCTCCAGTTGATGCACCAATTATAATTAACTTTGGTGAAATATGTTTTAAGTGCGGTTTTGAAAGCGCCGAGGGAAAGTTAAGATGTGCAGGTAGTTTTTCTTTAGTAAGAGAATTAGCGGCTTCTATAATTTCATTTGGACTTGAAAATACAATGTCTTTAGTAAAATAAATTTGTGCTCCTGACGCTAGAGCGTCAAAAACTGATGTTGCCTCATGGGCATCAGATTCAGATAATATAATTATAGGTATTTTCAAATTGTTTTTTCCGCATTGCTGTTTTATCCACGCGATCTCTTTTTCTGCTGTTAAATTTAGGCATAAAGTTATTAAATCATAGTGCTGATTTGCTATATTTTTAGTGGCATCTGATAATATATCGGCAGAATCAACAGTGTACCCATTTTTTTCAAATAAGGCTTTAAGCGGCGCTTTTATGGTTGGCAATGTATCAATTATTAGTAGGTGCTTTTTTTGTATTGTGCGTGGAGCAAAATAAGCACGTTTACTAATATCGGTATTTTTTTTATTTGTTTTCTTATAACAAGAGGGGCCATATTGAGTTAGCTCAGGCGGTATAATCGAAAGAGACTCGCTATGTCCAAGAACTAATAGTCCGTTTATAGTTAAAAATTTTAAAATATGGTCAATAATTTGCGAGCATTTATCAGGGTCAAAATAAATTAGAACATTTCGTATAAAAATAATTTGAAACTCGGTAAATGACCCTAAATTAAACTCATCTTTTATATTTCCAACATAAAATCTACAACGATCAAGAATATTTTTGCCTAAAGAAAATTTATCGCCATAAGATTTTTTATTAATATTAATAAAAAAAGAATATTCTTCTGGTATTTGCTCAAGTTCTGATTCATCGTATAAAGCTAATTTTGCCTTCTCGATACTTTTCGAATCTATATCTAGGCCGTGAATTTCGTAGTTAAATAAATTATTCTCGCATCGTATTTTTTCAAGGCATAAACCTAAAGAGTAGACCTCTTGTCCTGTTGAGCACCCGAGAACTAAAACACGTAAAGTTTTATTAATATTATTTTTTAAATAATCACTAACAAATTTAATTGTTAAATCAAAGTGAGGTGACTCGCGAAACCATGACGTAGTATGAATTGTTATTGATGAAAGAAAGTAGTCAAACTCAGCATTATCGTTTCGTACGCGTCTCAGGTAATCTGCGAGAGTATCAAGATTTAGTTTTTTCATCCGCGAAGATATAGATGAGATAAAAATTTCTTTGCGAAATTGGCCCTTTTGACTAGTGCCGGTAAGTTCTTCAACAACCTTATACAAAATTTCTCTTTCATGAGCTTTAATTTTATTCATTTGCTTTCTCGAACGCGTTTTATTACTTCATCGCGCAGAGTTTTTATATCTCCAATAAATGATACCGCTTTACGTTCAATTGCACTTCGCGGCATACCAAAAACAACAGATGACAATTCGTCTTGCACCATAGTGTATGATTTTTTACTATTTGCTAGCTCAAGCATTCCTGCGGCGCCATCTTCGCCCATACCAGTAAGTAGAATCGATATCGAACTAGCTTGCGCCTTTGCCGCAGATAAAAATAATTTGTCGATACAGGGTCTGTGCCCAGATTGCTTTGCATCCTCATTAGTTCTAATATGCAGCGAATTTCCTCTTCTAACTATTTCAAGATGGTAATCGCCCTGGGCAATGTATATTGAGTTTGGCAGTAGAGGTGAGTTTAAATTATCTATTTGCATAAGACCTGAAACATCAGAAAGTCTTCTGCTTAACGCCTTTGCGTAGTCTGAATTAATATGTTGTATTACTATTACTGGCGGGCAGGGTAGGGGGAATCTTTCAAGTAGCTGCGCTAATGCGCCAGGTCCGCCAGTACTTGCTCCTATCAGGATAACCTCAGGTTTAAAATCATCAAAAAAGAATGTTCGCAGTAAACTTTTAGTGAATAATATTACATTTTTATCTTCAGTGATCGATTTTACAACTTCTGAGAATTTATCTGGTTTTTCACTTAGTTGTTTTTTTGTCATAAAATCTTGTGCTCCGCACTCTAATATGCCAAAAATATTTTCTGCCTCTTTCGGTGATGAATCACTAACTATTACAACAGGTGTTTTAAGGCCAATTGAGCGGCTTCTCTTTAGCCAGCTAGAGCCATTTTCGCCTGGTAGATTAAGATCGAGTATGATTATATCAAATTGATGTAAACGTATTTTTACTGAAGCACTTTCGGCATCTGCGCACTCTACAACATTCATGCCGGCTGAAACTAGTATTTTAGTTAGTGCTAGTCGTATTGTCGCAGAGTCATCAATGATAAGGGCTGTTTTTTTTATTTCTTTACTGATTTTATATTCGGCATTATGTATGGCCGAGGACGAATATTTATAACAAGCGTGTCCTAGTGAAACTAAATGATCATTTTTCTTAGTAAGTGCTTCGCTATGTCCGAGAATAAGAAGCCCATCATCTAAAATATTACTACATAATGTTTTCATAACTTGTTGTACGACATTAGGCTCAAAATATATAAGAACATTTCTGCAAACCAATATATCAAAAGGCTGTTCATTCTTATAAGGAAACTTTAAAAATAAATTATGAACAAAAAATTTACAGTGCTTCTTAATCTGCATTGTAATGCTGAAACACGAATTGATTTTATTATGACTTAATTCTAGCCACTGGTGAAATTGACTAGGTATAGCCACTAACTCTTCTGTCGGATAGTGTGCCTGCATGCTAGCTTCTACACTTTTTTGATCTATATCGCTTGCATATATTTTATAGTCTGTTAACCCCAACTCATGTTTTATATTTTCTAAAAATAAAGCTAATGAGTATGGCTCTTGACCAGTTGAACAAGCGACTGACCATATTCTTACCGGCTTATTGGCAAATTTAGTTTTATTATCTTTTATATATTTATATAATACTTCAAAATGTGGGGATTCTCTAAACCAAGAAGTAGTGTGATTGGTCAGGGCAGAAAGAAAATTTTTATGCTCGATGGGATCACGGCTAACGATTTGTAGGTATTCTTGCAGGGATTTTTTTTTAAGTGCTACTATTCTTTTTTTTACGTTACCTATAATGGCTTCTTTTTTATAATTACCTTTATGTGATGAGCCAGTTAATTTTTCTGCTAGATGATATATAATGTCGATTTCTTTTTGTGATAGTCCCATGTGACTCGTCTTTGCGGCGGTTATGCCACTTTTGTCTTATCGTCAGCATTTAAATGTCTTAGGCGCTTTTCGCCCTGACTTATAATTTCGTCTGCTAGCAATTCAAGACGTTTATTTTCTGTTATATCGCTATTATCTGAGCTTGATATATTTTGTGATGATTCGTCAGTTTTTGTTTCGTGCAGCACTGTCTTGCCACCTATTAGCAACTGAAGCTCTTGTGTTATATTTTGCAATTTTTCACTTTGCCTTTTAAGCTCATCGCTAGTTTCGTAAGAATAATTTGCGCTTGAACTATTTATTTGCGATGTTTGATCCATTTGTTTCATAGCTGCATTAGTTTGCTGAACACCCATTTCTTGTTGCTCAGCGGCTTCATTAATTGCTCTAGCCTGTGAATTTATCTCAGAAATTTTCTGAGAAATTATATTAAAAGCTTGTCTTGCTTGCTCGCAAACTTTATTTCCTTCGTGTACGCGTAGATGAATTGATTCTAGGGTTTCTTTGACTTTACGTTGGCTATCGCTAATCAATATTTCGATTTCTTTTGCGGATTGCCCACTTATCTCGGCTAAATTGCCCACTTCTTCTGCAACGACGGCAAAGCCTCGCCCATGTTGCCCAGCGCGCGCAGCCTCTATTGCGGCGTTAAATTAAAGAAGCTGTGTTTTAAAAACAATATCATTGATAACGCTTGTTTTGGTATTTATATCATCTATAACTTGCGATAGCTCTTGCAATTGGACATTAGATTTTTGAATCGAAGACATACTAAATAACATGCGCTCCATAATTTGTTTTCCTTCAAAGCTTTTTTGTAGAGCATCTTCAGACGTTGTAAGAGTATATTTTGCGTTTTGACCTGTTTGCGATATCATACTACTCATTTCACTTAGTGCTGAGACCGATTCTTGAATAGCGGCCGCCTGTTCTTGCGAGGCGCTGCTAAGCGCCATAGAGTTTTTACTTAAAGTAATGCTGAGATTGTCTGTGCTTTGTACCGCATTTTTTAGTTTACTTATGCTAGTACGCATTTCTTTTTGTATAAATTTTAAAAATAGTCCGGCAAGTGCTATGCTCAACACAAATCCAAGCACAGATGTAAAGATAATTGTCTGTACTATGCTCTGATTCATATCAGAAACCTTATGCTTCTTATTTTCAATTACTACAGTTAAATCTGACGTTATTTTATTAAGTTCTGACATATTATTTATAAAAATTCGTAGCAAATTTTCAGTTAATTTATTGTCAGCGGTTACAACTGTATCTGTAAGCTTTACGCTCACTTTGGTTAGTTCATTAAGTATATTATTTAATTTTTCGATAGTATTTTTATTAATATCATTGGTATTAAATAATGAAAGAGCTGCAAGATACGAATCTATATTTTCTATATCTCTTTGATTTTTCGGTATTTCGGTGTGATTTACTTTGCTATAAAGAATATTTGAATAATTTAGTATTCTTGTTATCGGAAGTTCAAGTTCATTTATATGTTTTATATTATTAAGTACAACTTTAGTATAGTATAAAGAGGTAAATGCAGTAATAATTTGGGTAAAGAGAATAACCGACGTAAGTAGTATTATTTTCGCGGATATACTCTTGAGTCGTTTATACATATTCACTCCTACGCAGCCTTCAATTCATCATTAGCTAAAGACTTATGCAGATCTACTATTGTGATCAAATCGCCCTTAATTTTAGCAACGCCAATAAGATAATCACGAGCAATTCTTGATTTAATTGGGGGGTTTTTATCTAATTCTTCTGCGGTTATTTGCAAAACGCATTCTACGCTGTCGACGATGGCGGCGACCAGTCCATTGTCAGTATCGCAAAGTAGCATGGCTGTTTTTCGACTTATATCTTCAGAGAAGCCAAATTTTACTCGCATATCTACAACGCCGACAATTACCCCGCGAACATTAATTACGCCTGAAAAATATTTTACCATGTTGGGCATGTATTTAGGCTTTTGAAATTCAAGAACTTCTCTTACTGATAGTAGAGGACTTCCGTAAAGCTCTTCTCCTATTTTATAAATAATAAATCTTATTTCATTATCTTTCACGCCGCAATCTCCTGTGGTCTAACTACGCTAATAAAATGTTTTACTAGTAAAGGTATATCGACAATAAGTCCTGGCTCTCCGTTGCCTAAAATTGTTCCTCCAAGAATACCAAAAGCCCCACTTATATTTTCATTAAGTGAGCGAATTACAATTTGTTGCTGACCTATAACTTTCTCTACGCGAAAACCAATTTTTTCATGCTGGTCTCTACAAATAAGCAAGGTATGCATTTCGCATTTTTCAAAACTTATCTGATGATGAAGAGCTTCTGATAAGTCATAAATTGGTATTACGTGTCCGCGCAAATTTAACATCGTATTTGTTGAATTAAAAAGACAAGTTTGCGTATTTATGACCTCTTCAACAGAATTGACCGGTATAACATAATTTTGCCCACAAAGCCTTACAAGCATGCCATCGATAATATTAACTGAGGTTGGTAGTGTAATAATAAATGCAGTGCCCTTATTTTCACAACTTTCTATATCAATTGTCCCGTGCAATTCTTTAACGGCCTTGCTAACAACACTCATCCCAATACCGCGGCCAGATAAATCAGTAATTGTATCTGCTGTAGAAAACCCGGGTAGCATTATTAGATTAAATATTTCATTTTGCGAAAGATTGTTTTCGTGTTGTACTATGTTCTTTTCAATTGCTTTTTTTAATATTTTATCAGCTGAAAGCCCATAACCATTATCTCTGATTGTTAAAACAACACCAAACGTGTCTTGCGTAGCAGTAATTAAGATAACTCCAGATGGCTCTTTATTATTTTGCCGCCGAACTTCTGGTATTTCAATGCCATGATCTACGGCGTTTCGCACTAAATGAGCAAGTGGGTCTATTATTTTTTCTATAACAGTTTTATCAAGCTCAACCTCTCCGCCAGATGTTGCTACGAAAACCTGCTTTTTTACGTCTTTGGCTAAATCTATAA
>Ga0154799_1050_pt7 | contig 10989 bp, 14 predicted proteins | sample Rifle2008BG16ft_FD_105807 | JGI IMG/M metagenome (GOLD analysis project Ga0154799, IMG submission 105807) | Bdellovibrionales bacterium RBG_16_40_8 | reverse complement strand
CAAATTGCCACAGAAGTAGCATCAATAAACGCCACCACGAAAGAAATTTCACAATTAAACGGTAAAATTAAAATGGCCGAACATAATGCCATTGAAGCCAATGATGAGCGTGATCGTCGCGATCAACTTATTAAAGAGTTAAGTGAAAAAATAAATATTCGTTATGGTGAAAGTGATGATGGCCTTATGATCATCACGGTTGGCAATACTGGTATTTTAGTGTCAGGTTCGCAGCAACGAGATTTGCTAGTTTCATCTTCAGGTGCGCGCGAGGGTAAACGCGAAGGTAGCGTTGATGTTCTCTATAAGCCTAGTGAAACATCACAACCAGTTAGACTTACAGAGCAAATAACTGGCGGTCGTCTTGGTGGACTACTAGAAATTCGTGACCGTTTTATCAATAAGACGGCAGATGACATGGACGAAATGGCTTATGCCCTGGCCACTGAAGTTAATAAAGCTCATATGTCTGGATTTGATCGCTATAATAATAAAGGTCGTGAATTCTTTGACGTGAGCGGTGGCAAAACAGGAGCATCGGCAAATATAAAAATTAGTAACTATATACAACAAAATGCTGGGTTAATTGTATCGGCGGCCGTGCCCAATGCCCCTGGTGATAATCGTGTGGCAAATGTTATTTCGGCTCTAGAATACGAAAAACCTATGGCTGACGGCAAAAGTACTTTTAATGATTTTTACGGCAATATAGTTGGCAACGTTGGTATTACCGCGAATAAAGCTAACTCTGAACTAGAATCACAAAAGGGCATTGTTGGTCAGCTAAAAAATATTAGAGAAAGTATAAGTGGTGTAAGTCTCGATGAAGAAACGACCAAAATGATTGAGTTTCAAAAATCGTTTGAGGCTGCAGCGCGACTAATTCGTGCGGCAGATGAAATGATGGATACGGTTTTAAATATAAAGCATATGTAGCGAAGTGGTGATAAATAGATGAGAATTGCTGACAAAATGGCTTACGATCAGGTAAATAAATCAATAAGCCAAAATCGTACTGAGATGGCGTCTCTGCAAAACCAAGCGGCTACGCAAAAACGCGTGAATAAGCCGTCAGATGACCCGGTAGCAGCAAGCCGCGTTCTATCTTCGCGTGTTGAACAAAGAAGCACAGAACAATTTATAAAAAACCTGAATTACGCTAAAAGTTTTCTTGATTTTTCAGAACAATCGCTGGGTGAACTAACAGAAGTTTTAGTGCGCGCCAAAGAACTAGCCATTTCTCAGTCAAATGACGCTGGTGCCAGCGCGCAGTCGCGAAGAATAGTCGCAGAAGAAGTTAAACAACTTCATAATCAGGCCATACAAATAGCAAACCGCAAGTTAGGTGAACGTTTCATTTTTGGCGGGTTTATGACAAACGATGCGCCTTTTAATGATTTGGGCGGCTATAATGGTGACGACGGTGAAATGAAAATACATGTAGATAAAGAATCTTTTTTATCGATGAATTTACCTGGATCAGTTATTTTTGAGGGCAAAGGCCTTTCAAGAGACGGTTTTAATTACAAATCTCTCAGGCAACCACATAATTACAAAGAGCTTTTAAAACAACAAGAAGAGTTACCCCCACTTCGTGGGCCAGCCTCAGTGCGTACAACCGAAAATGCAGCGCCGCTACAAAATGAAGATGAAATTAATTTTATTCCTCAGGCTCAGGGAGTTAACATTTTTCGTGCGCTGAAAAAAATGGAAGTCGCTTTGATGACAGACGATAAAACGGGCATTCAAGAATCTATGGATCGTCTTGACGACGCTTTTCAACAAGTTGTTGTGGCAAGATCTGCTTTAGGTTCACGTGTAAACACAATAGACAATACGTTAAATTCTATGCACACGAATATTGTTGATACTAAAGCTAACATATCTCAACTAGAAGACGCAGATGCGTTTGAAGTTATCAGCAACATTAATAAAACCGAAGGCACCCTACAAGCCACCTTACAAACTTCTGGCAGACTTATGCAAAAAAGCCTAATGGATTTTATCTCCTAAAAAAGGTGCCAGGCGCTTTTATGTGTCGCAAGTGCGTTAAAATTTATTTCACTACATAATCGACATTAATTACGGTGTCCTTGGGTGGTGGATTATCGAAGTAAATTCGGCGTCCGTCGACGTGCCATGATGATATATGGTATGGTGTAAATTTAATAACAATACTTTCTGGAGCTGGATAGTATTTAAGTTGTACATATTCTAAAAGCTTGCGCGCATGGTCGGCGAGTAGCCCAAGAGTCGGGGCATAGTTTTCGGCACAAATGCTACCGACAAGACCGCCGGTGAGTAGAGCCAGTTCTGCCACGAAAGTTCCATAATAGCCCCCGCCAGATTGTTGATTTAAACATGCGATGTCGCCTGGAATAATAATCATTCCGTAAGATAAAAGTTTTTTACTATCTCCCCAAATGGATTTAACTGTATTAATGACTTCGCTAGGTGGAGTAGCATTGGCGGGCCCAGTGCTCATTTCATTCTCATCAGACAAGATTAGAAGACCAAAATCAGCATCATTACGAAAAAAACCGTGATTGTTAGTGTTGCGTTTATTAATGGCTTCAATTGCTGCTCTTAGAGGCTGTTCATCTCCTGAGGCACAATCGCTGCCACAATTGTAGCTTTCAGCGCGCACCACAGTATTAAGAAACGCTTGCGAAAAGTTCGGAGTTTTTTTTGTGAGAATATAACTATTCGTACCAGAAAAAGTTATTAGATCACCTTTTATGCCGTACTTACCATTTGATACATCTGTAGTAGTGACACCCAATTGCCAATCAATATCGTAAAGAGTTGATAAAAAACTGTCTATTTTTTGTCCCATTTTTTGTTGCTCTTCAGCCATTGAAACTGAATTATCTACTACAAAGAGAACGTCTAATTTTTTACTTACGGTACCCTGAGTAAATAATTCAGATTTACTAAGTCCGCTTGATGCTGCTTGGCTGTTTAGATCAGAAGTTGCAAATGAAACGTCGTTGGAGCAGCGCACCTGTGTGGCGCTTACTATTAAAATTATTAGTAATAAAATGATACGTTTATACATTATTCCTCCCTCATGAACCCAAATGTTTAAAGAGCAATTGCGGTGCCATGCGCAAATTGAAGTTTAGTGTCTAAGTTTCAGTACTTATAGACAGGGGGTGGGTGTTTATCTGTGGGAATCTACGTTTTCGCAAATATTCTATTTTGCTAAAACTGTCATATATATTGTTGTGTCGAATATTTTTGACAATTTTTATAGATTTTTTCACTCACAGCTGGCTTGTATTACCCATTGACTTTTTCTAGCCCAGGGTCTACCTAAAGCCCCACGAGAATCATGCCGTTAAGTATGTTAGTGGATTTCAAGTGTGATTAAATATGAGCTTTGACTAGGATGTTGAAGGAGACCTATGCTGGTTCTGACCAGAAAACTCGGCGAAAGTATAACGATCGACGATAATATTAAGATCCGGATAGAGAAAATACGTGGAAAGCAGGTGCGTTTGGGCATCGAAGCGCCAAAAGAGACGCGTATTTACCGTGAAGAAGTCTATCAGGCGATAAAACAGCAAAATCGGGATGCATCAATGTCGGTCCCTGATTCTACGCGCGCCGTGGCAAACCTACTTAAGACAAAGTAGGTAACTTTATAAATTTTTGAATTTTTCCCATCTTCAGGCTTGCGGTGTCATTAATTTGTAGGCAATCTGGTGTAATGGAGGGGTAATGAGGGTCCAGACGTCTAGGTTCGGGGAGATAGAAGTAGCCCTAGCCGACATTTTGGAGTTTGCAGAGGGGTTATTGGGGTTCGGTGAGCTTCATAAATTTGTGCTTCTCGATGATCCCAATGATGATATTTTCGCGTGGCTGCAGAGTTGCGATAATTCCCAAATTGCTTTTCCTGTCCTTGAGCCAGAATTGTTTTCATCTAGCTACCAAATTGAGTTACCCAAGTCAGATCTTGAGGCTCTAGATATTAAATCTGTTCAAGAGGGCAGACTTCTCACAATTATAACTATACCAGTGGACCCAACGCAGATGACGGCCAATATGAAAGCGCCGATTGTGATCAACGGCAAGAAGCGAATAGCAAGGCAGTGTGTGCTTCAAGACAATTCCCTGCAGATTCGTGAGCCAATTTTTACAAAGTTGCAGCAACGCGTGGTGCAGAATCCTAGTGCCTCGCTTAAAGCCCATACGCAAGCGATGGGTGCGATTCGTGTTCGTCGTCCCGAAGCCGAAGTTTAGCCTTTTGTCTCGGCAAAAATTTCTCAAGTTGTAACCTCTCTTATCCGAACACTCTTTTAAGAGGGTTTTTATGCCAAGTTGGCGTTATTTATTATTAATTATTATATTAAGTTCTCAGTCGATCTCTACATGGGCCAAAGATATAACTGTGTTTGATGTACGTCGCCCGCTCGCGATGGAAAATAATGAAGTCGCTCCTAAGGATTACTATATTAGTGCTGGTGAGAAGGATGGCCTTAGAAAAAATATGATTGTATCAGTTTTACGCCGTCAATCTCTCTATGATCAGTATCAAAATAAATCGCTAGGGGATTTGGTGGTGGCGGTGGGGCAACTCAGAATTATTCATGTTCAGCCAGACATAAGCGTGGCACGGCTAGAAAAAATTGTAGATAGCGAAAGTCGACCGGTAATTGATTTTGATGCGATTATGGTTGGCGACAAGGTAGATCTAAACTCAGCCAAAATGTCTTCAAATAAAAATGCTTCTTTAGGCGCTGAGAAACCTGTTAATGTGCCAGGGCAAGAAGAAACGCCGATTTTATACGTAGAGATTGCGCCAGCTCCAGTAGCGGCACCGAAAGATGAACGTAAAGATTTTTCATCAGTAACGCCTCAGCCACCGGTATCTGTAGGAACTTCAATGTAAAGCACTAGGCAATTGAGGTAATTCATTGTACCTCAAGGGCTATGACTTTTAGTGATTATTATAAACTCACGGTTTCAAATTTGACCCCTGCCGAGGCAGAAATAGTTTCAGAGCTCGCTTTTGCCGCCGGAGCGTCTGGTATCGAAGAAAAACTCGCCTTTGAGCAGAAAAATCGCGAGTACGAGCCGGTTACTTTGCATAAAGATCTCACAGAGCTTTATATTTATTTTCTCGACAGGCCAAACATAGATTTTTTGCATAATTTGCAAATTACTTTTAGGCAAAGCTTTTGCAGTTTGGTTGGCGAAAAAAATCGCGATTGGTTAGAAGAGTGGCAAAAAAGCTTTCAACCATTTTGTCTTACTAGCGAAGTTTGGGTTGTCCCCAGCTGGAGCGAAATACCCCATGAGGCAAAGCACGTAATACGCATTGATCCGGGTATGGCGTTTGGCACTGGTACTCACGAAACGACAAGACTGGCTGCGAGTATTCTGAAAGATTATTCTTCTGGTGGCACGACACTTCTTGATGTCGGTACCGGCACAGGTATTTTAGCCATGTTAGCTGAGCGTTTAGGTTTTATGCAGATTGTTGCTAACGACAATGACCCCGAAGCGCGTCGTGTAGCTAGAGAAAATTTGTTAATAAATAAAACAGCGTTTATTTCTGTAGTAGATGAAGATGTGTCTTGTATTCATGGCACTTATTCGTGGGTTGTCGCAAACATTATTGATGGAGTTTTGGTTAAACTACAAGATGACCTGCGTTCTCGCGTTGCGCCCAAGGGTTATTTGCTGTTAACTGGAATTCTTAGTGATCGTGATAAAATATTTCGTTCAGAGTTTTCTTTTGCAGAGTTTAACTTAATTGACAGGCGCGAACTTGGCGAGTGGGTTGGGTACTTACTTAAGAGGCAGTCGTGAGAAGAATTTGGGTAGACCCTGATATAATTAAGGGCCCTACGTTTGAGCTTATCGACGAGGCTTTTCATCATGTTATTCATGTATCTAGATTTCGAGTCGGTGAAGAGTTTGAAATTCTTAGCGGAGACACAGAAGCTCTTCGCGTGCATATATGTGAGATTAAGAAAAAATCTGTGCAAGTTGAAATTATCGGTAGAAGAAAACTTCCAGAAATAAAGCGTCCATATGTAAATTTGGCCTTTGCATTGCCGAAGTGGAATGTTTTTGAAGAGGTTATAGAAAAATCTGTAGAACTTGCCGTTTCAGAGATTCAACCACTTTTTACCGAGCATAGTTTTACGCGTGCATTAAGAGATTGGTCGCCATCAAGAGTGAAGCGTTTTGATAAAATAATTAAGTCAGCTACTGAACAGACAGGTCGTGGTCAATTACTGAAAATTAGACGGCCTCTAGACATATGTGAGTTTGTGCAAGGTCTTAACCAAAACACATCTGTTGTGGGTCTATTCACTTATGAGGGTGAAAAAGCCCTTAGTATTAAGTTTGAGATCTCTCGACTTATTAAGAGCAATCCTCAAGAAGTATGGGCTATAGTTGGATCTGAAGGCGGTTTTAGTGACGCTGAAGTGCGGTACATGAAAGAAAATGGTCTGCCGCCGGTAACAATGGGTAATCAAATATTGCGGGCGGATACTGCTTGCATCGCCGCCATCAGCGTCATAAAGTACGAATGCGGGTTGATGAGCTAATAATCTTGTGGGGGACAGGATGGATCAAGGTGATGAATTCGAAATGAAGCCTTTAACGTCAGGTTTAGGTTTTCATAAACGTCAAACAAGTTTAAAAGATCAAATTGCAAAGGTGGGCTTAGCGCAAAATAATATGCGCCGTTCGTTGCCCACAGAACCGCCGGCAGAACTATTAGAATCTACGCGGCCGCGCACCTCTAAAGAAATTCTTGCCGAATTACATGAGGCGCTTAAGCCCATTGAAAAAAAGGCTAAACCCATACAAATTACAGAAATTCTTCCGAGAGATATTTCTGATGTGAAAAACCCCGCCATTTCGCCTGAGATATCGCCCATAGAAAATGTTGCCTTTCAGTTGCCAGACAAAAGCTTATCTGAAAGTACCGGTACACGTCGCAGCGCAAGTGACAATTTTACTAAGAAATTAACACCCGTTGCTGTTAGTTTTTCTGCAATTATACTTGATGTTGCTATTGTGTTGGCAATATCGCTTATTTTTTTGGTAAGTCTCATTACTGCAACCGGAGTTGATCTTGTTTCGGTCATGCAGAGCTCACAAAAAGAGTTTGCCACTCAATTGAGTTTGATCGTTATGTATTTCGCTGTGTACGAAATGTACGTTATTGTATCAAGAAGTTTCTTCGGTTGTACTATAAGTGAATGGACTTTTGATTTGCAGATGGGCGACGATGAGCAAATACTTAAAGCCAGGTACCCTGCGCAGGTTTTATGGCGATCTATTTTAATGCTTATTACCGGGTTAGTAATATTGCCGCTTGGTTCGTTATTATTTGGTCGAGATTTGGCTGCAAAGTTTTCTGGACTTCAATTGTACAGGAGAAACATCTAACCAGCTTAGAAAGCAAACTACGTGGGACGTTTTTTTTTAAATGCAGCTGAACTACAAGCGCCACTTTCACAGGCAAGAATAAATAGAAAATTAGTTTTCACCAACGGTTGTTTTGATTTGCTTCACGTTGGGCACATAAGATATTTGCGCGAGGCACGTACCCTCGGCGATTTGTTGATTGTCGGACTAAATACTGATTCTAGTGTTAAGCGCTTAAAGGGACCTAATCGCCCGTTGCAATCAGAAGCCGATCGTGCAGAAATTCTTGCTAGTCTAGAGTGTGTTGATTTTGTTACATTATTTGATGAAGATGTCCCCACAGAGTTAATAAAAAAAGTTCGTCCTGATATTTTAGTCAAAGGCGGTGATTGGGCTATTGATAAAATAGAAGGGGGGGCATTTGTACGCTCTTATGGCGGAGAAGTGCGAACGCTTCAGTTTGTTGATGGTCGCTCCACAACAGAAATTATTAAGAAGGCACATCAGAAATAATTTTATAATTTAGTGAATTTATTAGTATCTTAGCCCGATCTTGGCGCCATATACAGGTTGTTCGTAGCGGTCTATTTGCGTGGCAACAAAAAATGATGAGAAATTGATATTTAATCCGGCAAATGAGTGTATCTGCGATTCGCGAACAATAATAGTTCCTGTAGAGTTAAGAGAAATGGCTGAGTCTAATATACTTTTTGAAAAAGTACTGCGAGTTCGTTGATTGCCGCCGCCAAAATAAAGCGAGAAAGTACTTAGATTAATGCCGCCAAGTATATCCCAACCCATAGTTTCATTAATAAAGGAGTCTTTAATATCCATGGTGTTGATGTGTCCGATGACTGAAAGTGAAAAAGGATAAAAAGGGGCTTGATAGAAATTCCATTTTAAAAGGCCGCCATACGCAGACACTTCATTAGAATTAGAAAGGGGCACAAAATGTATAAAAGCGTCTATGTTATTGTATAATCCTTTGCCAATGGCCAATCGGTTATATTGAAAGCTAGATTGCTTATTAGTTCCGGCGCCAAGATGCGAAAGATTAGTGGTGTTGATTACCTCAATAGAAACGCCAATTTCAAAACCATAGTATCCTCCGAGCGGAAAGGGATCGCTTAGAAATTTGCTACTAGTGCTATGGCCAAGAATTTGTATTACTTCGGTTAAATCTGGGTAATTGAGATTTTTAGGTATTTCAATTGCGTGAACGTTATCTAGTATAGACAAAAAAGCAATGACAGAAATTATTTTCTTCATGTTGAAAATTCTAACCGCTTAGATCAGAAGCGACAACAGAGAGATTTTTTATTCGTTGTAATGCGCTCTGTGCCGGCTTAGTGATAGAGCTTTGATTGTGATATAATGCAATAACGCGCTCTAGAGTAGATTGAAACCCATTATATGCCTTAATTAGGCGAGCTTTTTGAGTGGCATCTACGGTAGATGGGTTTCTGTTTTCTAAATATGCAGAGGTTGATTTATCAATTAAATTAACTGCAAGTTCAACTGTCGCTTCATCTTCAATTTGATTTTCAATTACTGCTTTTAGATACACCACATTATTTATAGTTTCATATGCCTTCATTTGTTCGTTTGCTTTGGCAGCGGCTTGAGACCCCTGAGGTTCTTTTTTTAGTGCGTTTACCAAAAAGATAAAGCTATTTGGGCTTGGCGTGTTACCTGCAGCATAAACAGCAAGAAGATGTTGTTTGTTATTTGAGTCATCAATCATTGCGCTAAGTAAATCATAAAAAACTTCAGCGGTTACCATGTTGTTTTGATAAAACTCAATGAGCTTTACTACGCTATTTGGTTGTGGGCCATTATTGAATATCAATTTAGCCCAGTCATCGAAAGTTATTGGCAGTTCATCATCTTTCTTTTTTTCTGGATAAACTGGATAAAATTGATTAGTGAAAGTTTCGGTGTGACTATTTCGGTTTTCTAAAAGGCGAGTCTTTTCTGCTTCTGGATAGTATGTTGTTGATTCTTGTGCTGTTGCATTTTCTCCAATTTTAGCCTTAGCGCGCGCTTTTTTATTTTTAATGCTTTCTTTGGCCTTGGCTTTAGTTTTTGTCGTATTTTGTGCAACTTTGTGTCCCTCAGAAAAATCGTATGCGCTAAAAGTGTTAGGTTTACTATTTAATTTCATACCGCGATTACCAAGTAATTTCATTCTGCGCGCATAATCTCGGCCAGCGGCAAAATCATTTTCGCCTATATGAAAGGGGCGTACATCTAAATCTTTAAGGGCTAATGATGAGATTTTGTCAGATTTATGCGAAGATAAACCATTAAGGTGTTTGAGGCTTTTAAGAAAAAAACCAAAGCATAAGATTAATGTTAATATTACTATTTGTCTGGGCCTTAGCATTTAATGCTCCTCTTAAACATAAATACAACGCATAAACCGTGCCCGATCTTGTCGCGTAACCATCTGAAATTATTGAGATTTATAGCCACTAAAATTATGCCAGCAAATGTCTACTGACTAATTCTCTGACAGGTGGACAAGAAGCCAATAAAAACCTAAGATTTTCAATAAGTTATAACTGAATAGAAGGTAACAGGGTGAGTGACGAGATAGAGTCATATTTGAGGACTGCACAAAGAGGCGATATGCTGTCTTTTGCAAGACTTTTAACGGCCATTGAACGAAGTGGCCCACAAGTTTTACAGCTAAATGAGTTCAAAAAACCTAAAGCGCAAGCCTATCGGGTTGGCATAACTGGCCCGCCTGGAGTCGGTAAATCTACACTCATTAATGAGTTTTTAAAAATATGGAAATTAAAAGATTTAAAAATTGGCATACTTGCAGTTGATCCGACAAGCCCGATTTCTCAAGGAGCAATATTGGGTGATCGCGTACGTTATTCAACTCATGCATTAGACAAAAACATATTTATTCGCTCACTTGGCACGCGGGGCAGCCTTGGGGGCTTAAGTGCCGCAGCCTATCTGATGTTACGAGCCTTTGATGCTTGCGGGTTTGATCTTGTACTTGTTGAAACTGTGGGCGTTGGTCAAGTTGAAGTCGAAGTGATGAATGTAGCTGATTTGGTTATAGTGGTGCTTGTGCCAGAAAGCGGCGATTCGGTGCAGGCGATGAAGGCGGGTATTATTGAGATTGCCGATTTATTTATTGTGAATAAATGCGATCGCCCTGGCGCCTTGGCTCTCAAACAAGAAATTGAAGCGGCACAAGCCCTTAGTGAAAGCGCGCGCAAGGTAGACGTTGTTATTACTTCTACAATAAATGCTGAAGGCATTTCTGATGCAGCTGAGAAAATTTTGGCTGCTCGCAATTCATTAAATCTTGCAGAAAATAGAACAAATTTGCAGCGCCTTCGTGGCGAAGCCCGGGCTCTATGGCGCTCTCGCCTCGAAGAAGAGGCAGAAAAACATATCGCAAACGTTCATTCTGCCGACGATTTAGCTAATCTTTTTAAACAGTAAAATAATTAGTTAAAACACATACATAACGCTAAGCACAAAAATAATACTAAAGTATTAACGCAGCGCACCGATAGAAGCTGTGACTGCTGAAATGAAACTGTCTTTGGGCACAAATTCCGGCAACAC
>Ga0154799_1027_pt4 | contig 11473 bp, 12 predicted proteins | sample Rifle2008BG16ft_FD_105807 | JGI IMG/M metagenome (GOLD analysis project Ga0154799, IMG submission 105807) | Bdellovibrionales bacterium RBG_16_40_8 | reverse complement strand
TTACCTTTTTCATCATTAGCCTTGTATTGCAAGCCAGACAATTCAGGATCAGCATCTTTATGACTTTTCGCAAAGGTAGGCCATGATAGCGACTGCGCCACAATAGAAAATATACTTATTAAAATCAATTTATAATATTTATTTAACTTCATGCACATACCTTAGTACTTATTTGTCGCTACGAGGGTACATGCCAAAACGCGAGCTTTTTTTAAAAATTGCTAACAAAATACTATGCAGCTTTTTTCATATAATCTTTAATTAATTTCTGTGTTTCTGTACTGACCGTTTTAAATTTTAAACCATATTTCATTGATGCATTTGGGCCTTCGACCTTGTTAACAAATTGCTTACTTACCACCTCACATATGGCATTAAATGGCGGCACGCCGTCACCAGGCTTAAAATGTAAATAAAGCTCTTGACCGGGTAACACCATCGAGTTTTCCATGACAACTCCTGCCCCGCCTTCACTAATTTCAACGCCCTTACCTTTCCATACTTTTTTATTATCATGAATCAATATGGTTCCGCCGTATTTTACACGTTTATACCGGCGACGAAAAAAAACTTCACTAATACCAAGCGAAGCTGTGTCTTTGAGTTTTTTCATATGATCTTTGTCGAACTCTTCTATTTCTGCTAATCGCCGCCAGCCGTCAATACCTGCATGCCAAGCAAAATCAAATTCGAAGACAACACCCTGTTGCAGCATTTTTACAACATCTGTGTACGTAAATGGCCCAAATTTATTATCACCCTTTAAAACAAACCACTCCTGCTGCGCTGGGCCCTTTGCGACAGACGGCACATTATCTTGATACGAGGGTTTTTTCACTATTTGCTCTTGAACATTTGGCTCTTCAAAGCGCGGGGGCGCTTTTGGCTTTAATGATTTAACCTTTTCAGACAACTCTTCATAATCAAGAAAAATTATCCAATCAGATTTTTTTTCATCATAAATATAATCAAGTGGTGAGAGCGTACCCTGACTTACGAAGCTTACTATTTCATCTATTGTATACGGGCCCATTTGCTTGGTTTCATGTGAAACGTAGTACTTGAGTTGCATACACACTTCTCCATATAAAAAATCAATTCATCTTGTTAATACAATCGGCTAAAAAATATCTAGACTTAAGACTTATGTTATCAAAATTGTATTATTCTCTAAATGGGACTTGATACTGTAAAAAATTTAATCAATAAATCTAACATTAATCTTTACTTACGACTGCAAATTTTACGTCATAGTAGCCGGCAAGCATTGACGTATACATTACCTTTCTTAATAAAGAATAAGGCATCTCTCTGTCAACTTGCATAAGCACTTTGCCCTCGAACTCTACTGTGTCATTAACTTTCGAAATGTCTTTGGCCTTTTGCGCTTTTTTATCAAGCTCTTCGTATAATGGTCTTATGAATTCTTTATCTGCTACGTCTAATTGGCTTTTATCAAATTCATTATTTGCGATATCAGCTACTTTAGAGTCTTCAACAAATACCGAAGACTTTGAAACTATAATTTTTAAAACATCTACTGGATCTACTGAGGCGGTCGATTGCGGCAGACGCAAATGCTCATTTGGCACTATGTTTACCGGACTAGTAGAAAAACTTTTTAGCAAAAATACAAGAATAATAATAAACATATCTACCATTGAGGTAATCTGTATTTTAAAAGCTGATGGCGCTCTTTTTTCAATATATTTTTTTAGTCCTCGCCTGCCCACATCATCCCCCAATAGTGGCAAAAGTTACATCTGGGAACAGCAACTCACTAACTTTGTCTTTATGGCGAACTCTATCCATAACTTTTATTATCTCGTCAAAAGACACATCGGCATTAGGTGAAAGCTGAACACTAGAAATATTCGGGTAAGTTTCTTTAATTTTTATAGCTGTCGTTAACAAAGCATCAAAATTAAGTATCCCGTTTGAAAGCGCAATATTTGTGGTCATAAGTTTACCCTTAACATCAGTTACGGCAAACTCAAATCCATTTACTTTCGAAATGCGTAAGACTATCGATGCCTCTGGCACTGGCGGCTTCTTAAGATTATCTTCGCTTACGACTTGAGGAGTTGGCGCTGCGATCATTTTAACATGAATAAATGCAACACTTAATAGTAATAGCGGAATTACTGATATAATAATATCCAAAAAAGGAGCCAAATTAAGCTCGAACGTAGAATCATTTGATCGTGTTCTATGTATTCTCACAACTAGCTCCTCTACTACTTGTCTGATTACGCAATCTTTGCGGGCGGTGGCGTATTTGTTTTATTAGTTAACTCATGCGAATTAATTGGACTGTGGTAAACTGTAGCGGCTGAAAATTGCGTATAACCGCGCGACTTTAAAACCTCAATAATTTTTTGCGAATATAAATCTATTTCTCCGAATAAGCGATTTTGCTTTGATTGCAAAAAAGAATAAGCAAACATCGTCGGTATTGCAACACTTAAAGCCAAAGCTGTAGCTGACATTGCTATCGATATACCTTCAGCTAAAAGTGTTTGCTTTTGCGAAACATCGGCAAAGCTAACGGCTTTAAATGCCACTATTAATCCGCACACCGTGCCTAGCAGACCCACTAAAGTAACCACATTAGCGACCATCGATAAATGTCCAAGATTTTTAATTAATTTAGGCGCCACCTCGCTAGCAGCTATATCTAACGCCTGGTCTATAGACTCGTTTTCTCGATCAGATTTTTCTAGAATTTTTTTAATTACATATGCCAATGGCTTTTTTTCGTTTGCCGAACAGAAGGTTACCGCATCTTCTATTTTATCTTGATATACCATACCCATTACCTGCTTCATAAACTGCTCGGTAGGTAAAGATAAATCAAAGTAGAGCGCCTTAACTCTATCGAATATTAGGCCGAAGGCAAATATACCTACAGAGATTATGCAAAAATCAACTATTTTGTAATCAATGAAGAATTTCATCACCATTTCCATAAAATTGCTCCCTTACTTTCTTACTTTAGTCCTATGCACTCAAACATGCCGATCGGACATAAGTCGGTGAAACTTAAAGTTGTGTTTTTGTGTCGATAAATATGACACTCAAGACCAAGTAGCGCTATTGACGTATTAAAATGAAACATATAGCAATGAGGTGTGCCTGACGCCAAACGAGTGCTAAATACCATATTGCAAGCCAGAAATGATACTCCGCTGGTCATTTTTGACCTAGACTCAACACTTTTTGATGTCAGTCACCGAACACAGCTTATCATTGAGGCCTTTGCAAATGAAAGTAAATTTAAAAAACTATATACAGACGAGACAACTAGACTATTATCCGTAAGAGTGGCCTCTGAAGATTGGGGTCTAAGTGAATCTCTAATAAAAGCTAATTTTAACCCAACTAAAAATTTTTTTAAGGATCTCTATAATTATTGGAGAAAATATTTCTTTAGTTCACGATACCTTTATGCAGATTTACCCTATAAGGGCGCTGTCGAATATGTTAATGAGCTTTATAATAATGGCGTTAAAATTTTTTATCTAACAGGTCGTGACGAAAAAAATATGCGCTCAGGTACCGTGAAAAGCTTGACGCACTGGAAGTTTCCTACAAATAATCTCGAAAGCATTTTATTAATGAAGCCTACCAAAGGCAGCATTAAAGACGATGATTTCAAATCACATATGCTATTAAAATTAAAGCATTTATCAAAACACATTTGGTTTTTTGAAAATGAGCCAATTATTATTGATAAAGTTCGCAGATCTTTACCCGAGATTAAAGTTGTGTGGGTTGACACTACTCATTCTGGTCGCGCCCAGCCACCAAAAAATCTTACAGTTATTAGAGAATATTGGTTCAAGTCATAAATTAGGCTGTTCACAGAGAATATTAGTATATCTAGAGTCTGAAAGTCTTAAGGCCCCCAGATAAATTTTTCTCTCAGAATCAAAATTTACAAAATAAAAGATTCCACCAACTACAGATAAGTATCGCTGATCTGTGGCGTTAAGTAATACCCCTTCGGCTGCGTTTGCGTTAGATATAAATCTAGAGATATCCATATATTTCTTGCAACCAGCACCAAACTTCTCGCCCTGTATCTTTCTTTCTTTTGCTTCGCTAAGAAAAAAAACATGAAATTTATCTAATGCTATGTCAGATTGATTCGAGCGACTAACGCCAATCTTTAGGTAAAATGACCCTTTACTGCCTTTAACGTAATCCTTTAGATCAATTTCGCCACCGCCACGAGGTATTATAAATTTTGTGTTATGCACAAGAACGCCAGATGAATTAGCATACAAGTAAACTTGTATGTCTAAAAATTCTCGTGGAATACGCGCTAAAAGTTCTTCGTCAGTTAATACGACTTTTGGATTTTCAATTCGAATAAATTGTAAATATTTTTGTTCAATATCACTTTTCAAATTTCTTGGTATAAGAAAATCTTTACTCGTTTTTTCAACAAAACCTGGTCTATATTCAACATCAAGGTCTTTAGTTTTTCTACAACCTACCGTCATTAGCACAAGATTTAAAGCATAAATTAAAGCAACTATGCGATACACTTAAAGACCTCGCGATCCATTTCGATCTTCTTGTTTTGATACCATTTTTTCTATTTCAAGAAACGGGCGATAGTGGCTAGAAAGTTTTTGCCCTCGCGATAGGTATTCTTTAGCCTTACCGACATCATTTAATTTTAAATTGATTTTTGCAAGTTCAGCTAATGCATATAAAGATGTAGGATTTTTACTTAATAATAATTGTAATTTATTATTTTGACAATCCGCGTCCCCTCTAGCTTTACATAACTCTGCACCCAATCTTAGTGGTTGCTCATACTTATCTTCATTATACTCTTGCGCTTTATCAATTTGCACAATCATATTTTCTTGAGAATTCATATGTCGCAAAATAATCGCAAAAATTGAATTTACAAGCGGATCTTTAGATGACTTCCCAATAGCATCAGAAATCTTATTATATGCGACTCCAAGCCCTCCGTTTTTAACTATGCATAAAGCCTCTAACGCAATCACATGTGAATTTGGGTCTAATTCGCTTGTGAATTTTAGACACCATTGCGAAAATAATTTCCAATTTAACTTTGAACCATCTATTAGTAGATTTTGTTTGTGCAAACTCGTTTCTTCTGTGTCCATATCAAGAATTTTATCAATTTGCGTGTAAATATTATCTTTTTCTTCAAGAAGAAAATTTACATACGCTAGCCCCACTGATGCCTCGAGCGCGTAGTTGTGTGTTTTTTTAAGTAAATCAATAAGATATTTCTTCGCATCAGTAAGGTATTTTTTTTCATGCTCTTTTTCGTATAACTTAATAAATGATTCAACAAGCAATAGAGTTACTGCTCCGTTATAATCACTATCATTTTCATTTTTATTTTCATTTATAACTAACAAGAATTGATTGATAGCTTTTGCATAATCTTCGCCATACATGGCGGCAGCCCCCAAGTCTATTAGCGCCGGCCTATTAAGACCGTCTATTTCTAACGCCTTATTAAATTTTTTTTCAGCGTTATTGATATCATCTTCTCTTAGGTAAGAAAGTCCTAAACCAATTAGAACTTTTTGCCGATTTCCTAGCATATCAATTTTTTCAAGTAATTTTCTACCTCGCAAAGGTTGTTCGCCGATCTGTATTTCTAATAGCCCCAAATAAATATAAATAGACGCATCATTTGGGTCTAAAGAATGTGCTCGCCTAAAATTTTCTAATGCTCTCTGATAGTCGCCAAAGTCAAGGGCCTGCATTGCTTGATCAATACTTTCTGTAGCGATTATTTTATTATGTTTTGGCTTTGCTATAAATTGTCTATATATAACAAACCCAGTGGTAAATAAGATGATTATCGATGTAACTACCCAAATCCATTTTGATGTATACTGCGCCTGCTGCTTAATAAATAGATCTTTATCGTGTGTAAACACCTCTCCTCGAGGCTCCTGTTCGGGTTTAATTAAATCATCAACAGAGTGAAAAAGAACATCTTGTATAGTATTCACTTTAGGAATGTCTTGCGTGAGTTCGTCTGGATCAACATTGGTCACTTTAAACGTTGGCGTAAAGCTTGAATGATCTGTACCCTGAGTAGTTGTATTATCTGTGCCAAGCAAATTCTTTGTTCTTATATCCTCAACCACCTTGGCAAAAGCAGGCACATCTCTAATATATTGCCAGCGCCCACATGGATTTGATGCCTCGTCGAGCGGTACTATTACACGATTTTTTAATAGATCAATCACCTGCTTGTCAGCAAATGGACCTAATATCTGTCCGCCACCTTTAATTAACCAAACTTTTGCCTTATTAGCCATATATACTCAAGTTAGTGCAAAAAATGCCTTTTTTTTGTTAAAACCAAAGTGATCCCCATCTCTTTGGCTTTTGCCTTCACTTCATCATCTTTCACAGATCCACCTGGCTGAATTACATACCCGATATTCGCATCAGAAATTAAATCAATAGAATCACTAAACGGAAAAAATGCGTCACTAGCTAGCACTGGGGTCTTAGCATTGCCATGAAATTTTCGCATGCGACTTATCGCTTGCTCAACTGCGTCGACACGATTAACCTGACCCATACCAAGGCCTATTGTCTGACAATTAGAGGCCACCGCTATAGCGTTACTCTTTAAGTGCGAACTTACCTTCCAGGCAAACAACAAATCATTTTTTATATTTTCTGCTGGCGCCTTACCTATAATCTCCCAAGAGGGTTGCCATTCTGCTGCTACTTTATCTGGTGTCTGTACAAGAAATCCGCCAGAAATAGTTTTACAAATAATAGAAGAACAGTACTTTTCTAATGTAGGCCATTCTAAAATACGCATATTTTTCTTTTTTTCAAGTCGGCGCAAAGCTCCTGCGGTAAAGTGCGGTGAGATAATAGCTTCAAGAAATATGTTTGATAGTTGCTCAGCCATTTCATCGTCAATTGGAGAATTACATGCAACAATACCACCAAAAACAGATTGTGGGTCTGCTTGCAGAGCATCTCTAAGAGCTTCTGCCGGATTTTTTTTAGTAGAAACACCACATGGGTTATTATGTTTAACGGCAACACATGCTGGACCACCAGAAAATTCACGTAGAGTTGAAACTGCTGCTTCAATATCAAGTAAATTATTATAAGAAAGCTCTTTGCCTTGAATTATTTTTGCCTCATGAATGCCGTACGATTCTCCTCGAGTTCTAAACCACGCCGCCTTTTGTTGTGGATTTTCTCCGTAACGAAGTGATCTAACTAACTCTCCGCCCAAAGAAAACTCTGAGTTTTCTAAATACTCTTCTCCGCCATAATGTTTAGCTATCATCGCATCATAGGCAGAAACGTGAGCAAATACTTTGCCGGCAAGTTTTTGTCGCTCTTGTAGATTTAGTTCAGTTTTTTTTGCCACCCATGAATAATCTTTTGGGTTGCAAATTACAGTAATACATGAAAAATTTTTTGCGGCAGCTCGTAGAAAAGATGGCCCGCCCACATCTATAGTTTCAACTGATGGCTTTTCTTCAAACGGGTATAAATTGCCAATAACTAAATCAAAGGGCAAAACCTCAAATTTTTCTAGTGTTGCTAAATCCTCTTTATTGTCACTACGCGCAAGAAGCGCCATATGAATTTTTGGATGTAATGTCTTTACGCGCCCATTCATTACTTCAGGAAAACCAGTTTGCTCTTCTACATCTATAACGTTTAAGCCCTGTTCACGCAGATATTTAGCTGTGCCTCCTGTAGAAACTATTCGCAAACCCTTTTCTTGAAGCGGCCGTAAAAAATCTGCGACTCCTTCTTTATTAGAACAACTTACAAGCGCATTTTTAAACATTAGAAATTTACCTTACTTGCCAAAAATTTTAAATCATCATTTGTAATAAACAACCCTGCTCCAACGAATCCACTACGCAAGTCATCTACAAGATGATCTCCGCCGCCTATAAGATAAATACCTTTAAATACGTTGTAACGTAAATACGCCCGCAAAACCATTTGGTCAAAATCAAAAGCTTCTAGCGTCATTCGCAAATCACGACCTAAAAGATAATAATCGACACCAAGACCGCCTGAATTTTCAAATAACCCGCCTTTGATTGTGAAATCATAAAAGTTTTTAGCAAATAATGCGTTAAACTTAACCTTGCCTCTGAAAGTCTTGGTTTCGTTGATATCACTTGTTGCTGTGCCAGATTCTTCAATACGTGTTTCTTCAACAACACCACGTGGATCCTCAACAATTCCCAATTCATAGTAACGATCAAGGCCTGGCTGAATTTTTATATTCAAAATAGATTTAGTCAGCTCTGCGTCTGTGAGATATTCTGAATGAAAATCAAAGCTAGTCTCTAACTGGCTAGCGCCACCCATAAAATCCTTAAAATTACCGACCGCTTCGTTAATTTTATCAACCGTTTCTTCATCATTAACGAGCCGACCTATCGTGCCCTCACCTCTATTAATTTTGCCCGTGATTTCTTCAATATTGCGCAAACTTGTATCAATTCGCGAAAGACTGCTCACGGCTTTTTGCCATCCGGCGGCAAATCCCTCAGAACTATCATCGCCAACAAATTTATCTAGCTGGGCAGTAAGCGATCGTACATTATTCACAATTTCATTTACTTTACTTTTATTTTCGCCGGTTATTTCAGAAATATCACCTGTTAGCTTTTCAACGTTATAAATTATCCGACCAAGTGCCGTAGATGTGTCACCGGTAGGCCCTGTAGCTTTTCTCAGCGTTTCAGATAATTGCCCTATAGATTCACTAATTTTACCTATCTCTTTTAACATTGCGTTAATTGAGCCACGTTCATGCGCCGTTAAAATTTGCGAGCCATCTGGCAATGCCGGATCAGTTGAGCTACCAGGAACCAACTCTACATGGCGATCGCCAAGAATTCCGTCAGAGCGAAGTTCTACGTACCCAGTTTTTTTCATTGATAGGTCACTGCCAACCAAAACGTAAACGCGTGCCTTATCGTCTACTAGTTTGATTTTTTCAATTATACCAACTTTTATTCCGGCAGATTTTACCGCACTATTTTCGACAAGCCCTCCAGCATCTTGCAAATCAAACCAATATCTTTTTGATCTTGAAAAAAGACCTGGGCCTTCGTTAACTTTTAGTGACATAATGCCTATCAGACCAGAAACGATCACTATGAGCGCGCCCACTTTAAATTCAGGAGTTAAATTCATTATTCCTTTTTAAAACCTTTCTCAAGAAAACTTTGCACTAGCGGGATATCAGATTTAAAAAAAGTGTCTCTGTTGCCTTGTAACAAAACCCCGCCCTTATCAAGCATAACAATAAAATTACCTACGTTAAATGCTGCATGAAGGTCGTGAGTTACGACAATGCTTGTAGAACCTGGATGTTTATCATGAGTCGTTCGTATCAAATCATCGACCATTTCTGTAAGAATCGGGTCAAGACCGGTTGTTGGCTCATCATAAAGTAATATCTCAGGATCTAGTGCCAGCGCACGCGCTAAACCTACGCGCTTTCTTTGACCTCCTGATAACTCACTTGGTAACTTATGAAAATGCTTTTCTTCCATGCCAGAATCTTTCAGCTTCCTTGCTGCTGTTTCAATTATTGCGTCTGTCTCCCAATTTCGCCTATGCTCAATTATAGGAAAACACACATTCTCTAACACGGTCATATCGTCAAAAAGTGCGGCGTGCTGAAATAAAACACCAAGATGACAGCGAAAATCTATTAATTCTTCAGGACTCATCGCAGCAAGATCTTTGCCTAGTACGCAGATGCGGCCAGACGATGGCTGAACCAGACCCAATATGTGTTTTAACAGTACAGATTTGCCTGTGCCAGAAAAACCAATGATTGTCGTTATATGACCTTCTGGAATATTTAGATTTAAATTTTTTAAAACATAATCCATTCCGTCGAAGGTCTTGTTAAGGCTATGAATTTCAACAGCGTTCTTCATTACTTAATACCCATAACTTTATAGTAAAAACGAATGATATTAGTCATAAAAAAATTGGTTACTATGATAATCACCATACTGTAAACAACACCTGTGTTGGTGGCTTCTCCCACCCCTTTTGCTCCGCCTTTTGTATTATAACCGCGATAGGTACATATGGTAGAAAACAATACCCCGAACACTGCTGACTTAATAAGTCCCTCGTTTATATCTCGAGGATTAAGCCAAAGCTGAATTTTGTCCCAAAATATTGCTTCATCAAGTCCTAATACTTTTACACACAAAAAATAAGCACCAGTCATTGCTACAAAATCAAAAACTCCGCATAGTAGCGGCATCGCCACAAAAGCCGCTAAAATTCTTGGTGAAACCAAATACTGCTTTGCATCTATACCCATGACCTCGAGCGCATCAATTTGTTCAGAAACGCGCATTGTGCCGATACGGGCAGCCATTGCGCCACCTGCTCTGGCCGCAACTATAAGCCCGGTTAGCACCGGCCCAAGCTCTCGTGTTATACCTAGAGCAACAGTTGGGCCGACCAAGTTTACAGCATTAACCAGCTCAAACCCCAAATAAATTTGATATGACATTGCCATACCGGTAAATGCTCCGGTGAGCATAATTATCAGTAGTGATTTATTGCCGACAAATTCCATGTGCTTTATTATTTCATCGAAACGAAAAGGCTTTGTAAAAATTTGTTTAATAGACTCTGCACAGAAAAAAGCAATAGAACCAGTTTCTGAGAATAAAACAATAAGTGTTTGCCATATCGAAAGAAAAAAATTATCAATGGCCTTATCGATTTTGTCTCTGGTGCGCATCCATGCACTGATCATTCATACACCCTCGGGACTCGATCACTTAAGTTTGTTAAAATTTCGTAGGCATTTGTATTAATTTTTTTAGCCAACTGCTCAGCGCTAATATTTTGTGTGCGCTGTTTGCCGATAATTACAACTTCTTCGCCAATCCACCCTGATTGAGGCTCACTGATTTCTGTTAAATCAATCATAGTGAGATCCATACATACTATACCAGCAACCGGTACAATTTTACCTTTGCAAAGCATATTTCCAACGCAAGAAAAGTGTCGCCTAAACCCATCTGCATAGCCGATAGGAACAATGCCAATTACTGAATTACGCTTGGCGCGAAAGCACCCACTATAGGATACCGTTTCACCCTTTGAAATATTTTGTATAAATACAATTTTAGAATCTACGCGCATCACAGGATTAAGTTCAATTTTCTTCCAACTTTCGCGCAGTTTTGTATTCATGTTCATCAATTCTGGTTTTATACCATACAAAGAAATGCCGGGTCTTGCGCCCCATGTCCATCTACTTTTTTCATCTGTCAAATATCGCGCGATAAGTGCGCTACTATTCCACACGTGAGGCAAAACATCGGGGCTATCAAAATATTTTATTATTTTTTGAAATCTCTTTATTTGTACAAGAGTTCGTGATTTTTGCGCAGCATAGTCGTCACCAGCAAGT
>Ga0154799_1059_pt4 | contig 11571 bp, 11 predicted proteins | sample Rifle2008BG16ft_FD_105807 | JGI IMG/M metagenome (GOLD analysis project Ga0154799, IMG submission 105807) | Bdellovibrionales bacterium RBG_16_40_8 | reverse complement strand
GCGCTTGTTGGTGTTAACCCCCATGCAGGAGAAAACGGCATAATTGGCGACGAAGAGAACACCCTATACCAAGAAGCAATTATTTTTGCTGCTAAGCAAAATATACCGATGTCATTACCTCTTGTTCCAGATACTGCTTTTTTTAAAGAAAATTGGCAAAAATATTCGCTTTTTATTTGCCCCTACCATGATCAAGGGCTTATTCCATTTAAAATGGTGCATAAGCAAGAAGGTGGCGTTCATCTCACATTGGGTTTACCATTTATTAGAACAAGTGTTGACCATGGTACGGCTAAGGATATTTTTGGCAGAAGTAAAGCCGACCCATATTCAATGCTGGCAGCTATTCGGTTAGCTGTAAATCTTGCGCGAAAGGCAAAAAATGGCATTTAAATCGGCAATTTTTCGTGAATATGACATTCGTGGCATTTATGAACAGCAATTTGATCTTGATTTCGCAACTCAGCTAGGGCGCGCAATTGTCACTTTTTTTGCCAAGCATTCGGGCAATAAAACACCAACTATTTCTTTAGGTCATGATGCTAGACTTTCAAGCCCTGCAATAACAAATGCACTAGCAAACGGTATTTTGTCTTGTGGTGCAAATGTAACCCGCCTAGGGCTAGTAACTACCCCAATATCTTATTTTTCTACCTTTGCTATTAATGGGATCGATGGGGCCGTTATGATTACAGGTAGCCACAACCCCCCCGAATATAATGGGTTTAAAATTTCTGTCGGCAAATCAACTATTTTTGGCAGTGATATAAAAACCCTTGAAAAAATAATTAACGATAAAGATTTTCTCACAGGCAGCGGTAAAGAAAATTCATTAGATATCTTTCCTACCTATTTAGCTCGTTATGAAAAAGAATTTGGTCAACTTAAGTCAATACCGCTGGTTCTAGATTGTGCCAATGGCGCTGCCGGCTGTATCGCGCGTAAACTTTACGAAGTTGTTGGTCTTAAGCCAACTATACTTTTTGAAGAACCCGATGGAACATTTCCTAACCATCACCCTGATCCCACTGTCGAAGAAAATCTGACTGATTTAATCAAAAAGGTGCAAGAAACAAAATCTCGCATCGGCATAGGTTTCGACGGAGATGCAGATCGTATTGGAATTGTCGACGAAGAAGGTAAAATGATTTATGGCGACGAATTAATCGCGCTTTGTGCGCGCTTTATTCTTGCAGACAATCCGGGGCAAAAAATAATTGGCGACGTAAAATGCTCTGACCGCCTTTATGATTATATCTCTAAGTACGGTGGCATCCCTATTATGTGGAAGACAGGCCACAGCCTTATAAAAGAAAAAATTAAAGTAGAAAAATCCCCCTTTGGCGGTGAACTAAGTGGGCACATTTTTTTTGCTGATCGAAACTACGGCTACGATGACTCACTATACGCTGGGCTTCGCGTTGTAGAAATACTTTCTAAAACCGGCAAATCTGTTCGCGAACTTCTTAAAGATCTGCCGCCTGCTTACAACACTCCAGAAATACGTATTAATACTACAGAAGAGAAAAAAATAAAAATTGTTGAGGCGCTACGTGCTCACTTTTCAAAAGATTCTGACCAATATAAAGTTAACCTTATTGACGGAATACGTATCAGCTTTAAAAATGGCTGGGCTCTTGCTCGCGCTTCAAATACGCAGCCTGTTTTAGTGTTAAGATTCGAGTCATCTACACAAAGCGGACTTGAAGAGATTCAAAATAAAATTGAATCTATCGTAAATCCGCTATTGTAGAAGATATTTAGCTTTAGATTTTACCTTGAAGCATAAACGCAATAACAAGCGCGTAAATAACAAGTGATTCAACAAGTGCTAGCCCAACAATCATTGGCACAAACATCGCTTTTGCTGCTTGTGGGTTACGAGCTATACCTTCCATAGCTGAAGCACCAATTTTACCTTGCCCTAGTGCTCCTCCAAATGCAGCAACCCCTATTGCCACGCCGGCTGCTATTGCAAATATACCTGCATGACTAGAAGATCCTGCAGCAGCAGCGACTTCTTCTGCATAAGCAGATATCGAGCCGAAAAAAGTTATCAATCCAAATAATGCTGTTTTTTTCATATATGTTTCTCCCTTTTTAATGATCATGTGAAATTGCCATAGATACATAAATCATGCTGAGCATGGTAAATACAAATGCCTGCATAAAGCAGACAAAAAGCCCCAGCCCATAAAAAATAACCGGTATTCCATAATATGGTGCTATGTTCAAAAACAAACCAAGTACTGTGTGATCGCCCATCATATTACCCTGTAAGCGTAAACCAAGGCTCATAGGCCGTACAAAATGTGAAATAAGTTCTATAATTACCATAAGTGGTGCAAGTAGTAGTAAAGGCCCCAAAAATTGTTTTAGATATGAAATCCCGTGTTCACGCAGTCCTGTATAATTGTACATTACAAATACAAAAATACCGAGCGCTAGTGTGGTGTTGATGTTGTCTGTCGCCGGTGTCATACCTGGCACTAGCCCAAGCAAATTATTTATAAAAATAAACAAAAAAATAGAGGCAAACATCGGCACATATTTGCGCCCTTCTTCTCCTATTACCATATCAGCGATTGAAACAATAAAATCAACTAGTGCTTCAAACATGGCCTTCATACCAAATGTCTTTGCTGGTGTTACTGCTGCTTGCCCAGTACCTAAAGCCATGCGCGCCCACAGCCCTAATATAATTAGCAAAATTACTGAAAGAATTAGAGTCGCCACATGAATATAGTGATGACCAACGCTAGGTATAAGTTGTGTCCAATTAAAATGAACCATTTAACTCACTTTGGTTAAAGTAGCGATAAGCCAAATATCCCAGCGTTGGGAACATGGCCGACACGCCAAGTACAAATCCAAAATCTGCTTGCCACCCTTTGAGATAAAGTAAAATTATTAGCCCAAATAATACGGCGTACTTAGTTACAATTACACCCGCCACTAACGCAACGGATTTTTTTTGAAAAAGCTTTTTTAATGTCCAGGCAATAAACACCAAATTGGCCCCTATAATTGACCCGCCCAAAAGGCAACTAAGCGCCTGTTGCATAGTGCCAAATCCCCAACAGGCAACGGCTAGCAGCACTGTCGTTAAGCTATTTATTATCAATATCTTCTTTATCATATGTCTCTTTATCGTCTGGTAGTTCAGCCATAAATTTTTTCATCATAAAAATCAAATGAATAAACCAGCCAATCAGCGCTATGACCATGGCTGCAGCCACCGCATACCCTGGCCACTTCATCTCTTTGTCTATCTGGCTGCCCACGTAGAGGCCACCCAGAATAAGGCCTACCAGCTCAAAACCCATGCCCATAAAGACAGCACCTTTTTTCATATTACTTTCTTAGTCCCCGCGACCCTGGCTGGTTTGCTTTTCTCTCTAATAACCTTTTAATTCTCAAATCAATAAATTCTTTATCGCTGTAAGTCGGGCGTATCGCCTTTAGCTTTTCTATAGCCTTATCAAAGGCCTCAAGTTCTTCATAACAAACAACAATGTTCATTGATATGTTTTCTTTCTGTGCTCTGTCTGGAAATGTTTTCCCAAGATCTTCATAAACATTAATAGCTCGTTCAGCTCTTTTCGTATTGAAATATATGCTTCCTAAAAACATTAAAAGATCGAATTTTTTATCAGAGTCCTCAACTATTTTCAACGCTGATTCAATTTCTCCTTGAGAATCAGGAAAATTATTTAAGTAAAAATATGCCTTTGCTAAATTAAAGCGATAATCTATGGCTTCTTTTTTAGCATTATTAAGAAGTAATAGTTTATTATACTCTTCAACAGCACGAGGATAATCGGTTATTTTTTCAAAAAAAATACTTGCAATTTTTGCCTGTGCGTCATGTCTTTCATTCTCTATTTTTGAATATCTCACCAGATGTTTATAATACTGAACAGCTTCGGCAAATTTTTTTGTTTTGAAAAATGATATTCGTGCTGCTTCTCGTGCTGCTTCTAAGGCCTCTGAAGACTCAGGGTCTCTAGACATAACTCTTTTATAGTGTACAACCGCCGACTTAAAGTCCCCTTTGTTTGCTGCGCTCTGTCCTCTATTATATTCAAGCGCTGAGAACGAAAAGCTACAACCATTCTGAAAAAAAATAAGAAAAACTAAAATTAGTTTTTTATTATTGTAGATTCGTGGGCTCATTAGAAGCGTCTTCGCTCTCATCTTCAGCAATAAGCGCCATGCCTGTAACGATTTCTCCCTCGTTTAAATCGATCAGCTTCACACCTTGTGTGTTTCTACCGATAATCGAAATATCTGTAGCTTTCATGCGAATAGATTGGCCTTTATTTGTCGTTATCATTACGTGGTCTTTTTCTGAAACCAAACGTACTGATACAACTAGGCCAACTCGGTCAGAAACCTTTTGCGTTATTATACCAACACCGGCTCTTCCTTGAGTTTTGTATTCTTCTACGCTTGTGCGCTTACCATAGCCAAGCGAAGTTACCACCAGTATTGTGTCTTTACACTCTGCGGGTATAATGTCCATGCCCACTACACTTTCTTTATCAGAACTTAATTTTATTCCCTTCATTCCGCGAGCTGTTCGCCCCATTGCACGAACTAATTTTTGTTCAAACCGAATAGATTGCCCATCACTTGTGCTAATAAAAATATGTGAATTTTCGTCGCATATTTTTGCTTCCATGACGCTGTCGTTTAGATCTGTCGTTAATGCGATAAGACCAGTAGCCTTCACGTGCGCGAACAATTCTAAACTAGATTTTTTAATAATTCCTTTTTCTGTGATCATTACTACATATTTTTTTGGATCAAATTCATCAACCGGTATAAAAGCTCTTACATTTTCTCCTGCTGAAAGATTAAGAACATTTGCCACAGATTTACCCTTGGCTGTTCTCGACCCTTCGGGAATGCGATGTACTTTTAGCCAATGCATTCGCCCTTTATCTGAAATTACTAATATGGTTGTTTTTGTGTTAGCTGCAAAAAAGTATCTAACATAGTCCTCTTCTTGATCGTTTGACCCTTTTACGCCTTTACCGCCGCGCTTTTGCACTCTGTAATCATCTACTGGTATTCGTTTAATTGTTCCAGAATTTGTTATACAAACAATCATCTCTTCGCTTGCGATTAAATCTTCATCTTCTATATCGGCTGACGCCCCCTCTATTTTTGTTTTTCTGGGGTTACCATATTTCTTTTTAATCTCTATAAGTTCTGCTGTAATTATTTTGTAAATTTCTTTTACATCTCCTAAAATTGTTTTCAGCCAGGCAATATATTTTTGTGCTTCTTCTAGATCTGCTAATATTTTGTCGCGCTCTAGCCCTGTAATTCTTTGTAAACGCATCTCTAGAATGGCTTTTGCTTGAATTTCAGAAAAGGCAAACTTTGTTATTAAATTTGCTTTGGCAACCTCTGCCTCGCGAGAGGCTTTAATAGTCTGAATAACATCATCAATGTGATCTAGAGCTTTTTTTAATCCATCAAGAATATGAGCTCTCGCCTCGGTCTTTTTCAGTTCATAAATACTACGGCGAGTAACCACATCGCGACGATGAGCAATAAAAGCCTCGAGCGTTTCTTTCAAGTTCCAAATTCGCGGTTGTGTACGGGCATCCAAAGCAAGCAGTATTATCCCAAAGCTTATTTGCAATTGTGTAAATTTATATAAACGATTAAGAATAACTTGCGCGTTATCGTTCTTCTTAACTGTGATAACGATTCGCATGCCTTCGCGCGAAGACTCATCGCGGATATCAGAAATACCTTCAACTCTTTTATCTTTTACAAGAGTGGCGATACTTTCAATAAGCTTTGCCTTATTAACTTGGTACGGTATCTCTGAGATAATAATATAATCGCGATCTTTTTTTGTGACTATCTCTGATACGGCCTTAATAGTAATTACGCCTCGGCCTGTTTTGTACGCAGAAATAATTCCTGTTGTTCCAGATATAATTGCCGATGTCGGAAAATCAGGCCCCGGAATAAGTTTAATAAGCTCATCTAGTCTCGCCGCCGGATTTTTAATTAGCTCTAAACAACCGTCTATTACTTCACCAAGATTATGGGGCGGTATATTTGTCGCCATACCGACGGCTATTCCTGCACTGCCATTTACCAATAAATTCGGAAATTTTGCTGGCAAAACTAGCGGGATTTGTAGTGAATCATCATAGTTTGACCCCCAGGCCACTGTTTCTTTATCAATATCCTCGAGCAATTCTTCTGCTAAGCGGGTCATGCGTACTTCGGTATAACGTTGTGCTGCCGGAGAATCGCCGTCTATTGATCCAAAATTACCCTGACCATCTACAAGCGGAAACCGCAGAGAAAAATCTTGCGCCATACGAACAATCGTGTCGTAAACTGCCGTATCACCATGTGGGTGATATTTACCTATTACGTCACCCACAACCCGCGCAGATTTTTTATATGGTTTATCATGATTGTTACCTAACTCATGCATGGCAAAAAGAACTCGCCTATGTACAGGCTTTAGCCCGTCGCGAACATCAGGTAGTGCTCGGCCAACTATGACACTCATAGAGTATTGAAGATAGGCCTCGCTCATTTCTTTTGAAATATCTACGTCTGTAATGTGCTCCCGTGGTTCAAACATCTAATTCTCCAGCTAACAAAGCGTTGTCTTCAATAAATTTGCGTCGTGGCTCTACTTGTTCACCCATAAGCACACTGAAAGTCTCATCTGCCGTCATCGCATCTTCAACAGTAACACGCAAAAGGTTTCTATTCTCAGGATTTAGAGTCGTCTCCCAAAGCTGTTCTGGGTTCATTTCTCCTAATCCCTTGTACCTTTGAATATAAAATCCATGTTTACTAGTTTCCATTACATAATTACTGAATTCTACGTAATCATTTATAGTCTTCTCTTTTTCTTCATGATTAATTAAAATAGGTAATGTAAGCGCCGCCCATTGCTCAGCCCAAATTCTTTTTAATTCCTTCCATTCAGGAGATTCGGCAAACGTTTGATCAAACATATTTGTAATTTTATGGCCAAATTTTGTAAGCCCTATTGAAATTTTATTAGAATTGTATTGTTCATCTTTATCAATTTTTAACGACAGCTCAGAAATTCCCATTAATGGATCATTTTTTGCCTTAGTTTGCAGTAAAGCGAATTCTTTACGAATTGCTTCTTCGTTAGACATCAACTGCAGTAAATTAATACTATTTTGTAGAAAATGTATCAATATTTCTCGTTCATACCTGTTCGCTATTGTTTTAAGTAATGTATCAAACTTTCTGATATTGAATATGAGTTCGCGTAATTTTTCTTCTGTTGTCCCTGTTTTTAAATTTTTTATTTTTATTTCGTTTAGCCCCGCGCTTAAAAGATAGTTCATAAGCGCTGTTTCGTCTTTAAGGTAAACCTCTGATTTACCTTTTTTAGCTCTATAAAGAGGCGGCTGGGCTATATAAATATATCCTTTTTCTATCAACTCTGGCAGTTGTCGATAAAAAAACGTAAGTATCAACGTGCGAATATGTGAGCCGTCAACGTCTGCATCTGTCATGATTATAACTTTGTGATATCGTGCTTTTTCTATATTAATGTTTTCTCGCCCTATGCCTGTGCCCATAGCCGAAATCATCATTTTAATTTCTTCATTAGAAAGCATTTTATCGAAACGTGCCTTTTCGACATTCAAAATTTTTCCTCGTAAAGGCAATACCGCCTGAGTCTTGCGATCTCTTGCTTGTTTTGCTGACCCTCCTGCAGAATCACCCTCAACTAAATATAGTTCGCATTTTGCGGGGTCACTTTCTTGACAGTCGGCCATCTTACCAGGCAGCGCTCCTGAATCTAGAGCGGTTTTACGCCGAGCCATATCTCGAGCCTTACGTGCGGCTAATCGGGCCCTTGCCGCCTCAACACATTTACCAATAATAGCCTTAGCTAATGACGGGTTACGATCAAGCCAGTCTGCTAACTTTGTGTTAACCACTGTTTCAACAACACCCTTAACCTCTGCGTTTCCAAGTTTTGTTTTGGTTTGCCCTTCAAATTGCGGTTCTTTTACTTTTATACTAATTACTGCACAAAGCCCTTCGCGAATATCTTCACCTTCTAAATTACCATCTAGATCTTTTAATAACTTATTATCTATAGCGTATGCATTTGCCGTTCTTGTTACCGCCCCCCTGAATCCTACAAGGTGCGTTCCGCCCTCTACGGTGTTTATATTATTGCAATAAGTATAAATAGATTCTGTATAAGAATCGTTCCACTGCATTGCGACTTCTACTTCGATATCATCTTTTTCAGTTTTGAAAAAAATTACTTCTGCATGCGTAGTTTTTTTTGTCTCATTTAAGTGAGCGACAAACTCTACAATACCTTTGCTATAATGAAACTCTTCTTTTTTACTGCTGCGTTCATCAAGAAGCCCTATAAATAATCCAGCATTCAAAAAGGCAAGTTCTCGCAATCTTTTTGCCAACGTGCTGAAATCAAATTTAATATTTTCGCCTTTAAAAATTAGCGCATCTGGCTTAAAAGTGGTTTTAGTGCCAGCAGATTTTGTTTCGCCGAGTTTTTGAATTGGGCCTTGTGGGATACCCTTTTCAAAGTTCATTCGATATATACTACCATTTCGCTTAACTTCTACTGTACAAAAACTAGACAGCGCATTAACAACAGAAGCACCTACGCCATGAAGACCCCCAGAAACCTTGTATGTACTATTGTCGAATTTTCCGCCGGCGTGTAGCACTGTCATTACTACCTCTAACGCCGACTTTCCGTTTGAATGTGTTTCTGTGGGTATACCCCTTCCGTCATCTTCAACTGAGATAGAATCATCAACGTGAATTGTTACCTGTATTTTTTTACAAAAGCCTGCGAGCGCTTCATCTATAGAATTATCAACAATTTCTGATACGAGATGGTGGTACCCTCTTTGCTCTGTATCTCCGATGTACATGCCAGGACGTTTTCGTACAGCCTCTAAACCCTCGAGTATTTGAATCGATCCTGCGTCGTATTTTTTTGTTGCTGCTGTGGTATACTGATCTTGTGACACTAATTACACCCTTTACTCAATTATTCCGTCTTTTACTTTAAAAATTTTTATTCTCTTTTTTTTATCGAAGTCTTTTCTTTCTTCAATATCTGTAGTTGTTAAAAATATCTGTGCCGGTATCTCTTTGAATATTTCTAAAATGCTCTTTCGTCTTTCTGAATCTAATTCAGAAAAAACATCGTCAAGTAAAAGCACCGGATATTCTTTATACACCTCATAATACTGCAAAACTTGTGCTATCTTATAGGCAAGAATCATGGCTCTTTGCTGCCCTTGTGAGCAATAATGCCTAGAATCGTGTCCATTTACGATAAATCTTACGTCATGCTTATGCGGACCTACAAGACTCTGTCCGACGCGTTGCTCAGCCTCTCGTAGATCATCAGATCGTGCACTTAGGCGATCATAGACCTGATTTGCTGACCACGCAATCGCACTTTGTTGAGAAATAACATAATCCACAGATATATCCACATTTGGGTTTTTAAAAATACCTTTAAAGATGCTTTGCGCCTTTGGGGTTATACTTTTGATGGTCTCGACTCGTGCCGAAACGAGCTTTGTTGCAAGCTGTAAAAAAATCGGTTGTAAGCTATCTAGTACTTCTCTAGCTTCTTTATGGGACATTTTCCCAAATAACGCATTTCTTAATACTCTATTTCTAGACGCAATACATCGAACATACTCTTCTCTTATTTGCGCTTTTTCTATACTTATTACGTCTATAAAATCATCAAAAAATTTTCTCCTCTCTGCTGGCCCGTTTTTTACTATAGAGAGGCTTTCTGGACAGAAAATAACCGAGAAATATTTTTGACGTAGTTTGCTCTTGGATGAATTTTTTCCGTTTAGTTGAATTTGTTTATTATCGTTAGTGAAGTCACAAACAATCTTATCGGTAGAACTTAGGCGAGAAACGGAGCCTTCTACCACTGCATTTGTAACAGCGCCATCACGTCTTAAAATTTCTGAAGATTTTGCCCCGCGAAAGCTCTCGCCAGAAAGAGCGAAATTTATTGATTCTAATATGTTTGACTTTCCTTGGGCATTCTTTCCAATAAACATATTCACTTGTAAAAACGACGCACACTCTAACTCTATAAAGTTGCGAAAATTACGAAGCTTTAGACTTTCTAGTCTCATGTTTTTTTAGGCTCTATATGCGCATCGGCATAATCACGCAGGTATAGTCTTTATCTTCGCGCGCCCTCATAACTCCTGGTGATAATTGATCCTTTAAATCAATGCTTATGTCTTCTTCTTTTTCCATACTGTTAAGAATATCAATAATGTATTTGGCATTGAACCCAATTTTTAATCCTGTGCCATTATAATCGATCTCAATTTCTTCTTTTGCATCTCCTAACTCTGGGTTATTTGAAGATATTTCTAAACGCCCTTGTGTAAAATTTAAAGTTACTCCCTTTGATTTTTGATTTGATAAAAGAGAAACCCTTTTAAGAGATGAAAGCAAAGAGTCTCTCTTAACAAGAACATGCTCATTTAGGTTTTGCGGTATAAGTTGTCGATAGTTTGGATATTTACCCTCAATTAATCTAATCATAATAATCGCATTCTTGTGCTTAACAATAAGTTGCGATCCTTCTATAGCCATTAAAAATTTACCGTCTTCATTCTCAAGCAATTTATAAATTTCTGCTAACCCCTTTCGAGGGATTATTACTCCGCCTTCTACTGTTTTTGTACTTGGGCCCTTATTTTCTCTGTTCACCAAACTTAATCGATGACCATCTGTTGCCACCATAAGAAAGGCAGACCCTGCAGAACCACTAAGTCTATTCTCAAAATAAACACCATTAAGGTGATACCGAGTATCGTCATTAGAAACGCTATAAATGGTTTTACCAATCATTTCCGCTAGAACTTTTGCCTCGATCTCCATGAATTCTTTTGTCGAATGTGTTGGGAAAACCGGATATTCATCAGGACTCACCCCAACCATATTAAAAATTGAACGCCCCTGCGTTATTTTTAGCCAATTATTTTCTTGTTTAATTAAACTTATTGGGCCTTCTGCCAATTCTTTAATGATGTCATGTAGATTTTTAGCATTTATTGCTACCCTGCCTTGCTGAGTAACCACTGCTTCTACTTCATCAGTGATGCTTACCTCTAGGTTTGTTGCAAATGCTTTGAGTTTGCCTTTTTGTGCATCAAGTAAAATATTTACTAAAACAGGCATGGTGTTTCGTTTTTCAACTATGTTTAGTGTTTTAGAAATTAGATTAATTAGGTCACCTTTAGGAATTTCTAATTTCATTTTTTCTCCTTTATAATAGAATTACTATTTTACTTATTATTAAATACGTAGTCGTAGTAGGGCCGTTGATAACGCGCTTTTAAACTTAACACACTAAAATCATTAAATATTTGCTGTGGATAAATACCCACGAAACTAAACGAAAACAAATTAAAAAAGGGGATAAAATTAAATAAACAAGCAATTAACACCAAAACCCACAAAGTTATCAACATCATTTTTTAAACTCCTGTTATG
>Ga0154799_1013_pt1 | contig 11692 bp, 10 predicted proteins | sample Rifle2008BG16ft_FD_105807 | JGI IMG/M metagenome (GOLD analysis project Ga0154799, IMG submission 105807) | Bdellovibrionales bacterium RBG_16_40_8 | reverse complement strand
TCCGTTACAGCTTAATTTTTGTGGCGATAAAGGCGAAGAATTAAAATTGGTTGTTTGGGGGGTTATCGAAAGTGCCTTGCAAAAAGTTAAGAGGTCACGTGCTGAATTAACTGGTAAGTTTGCTATTGATAGTTCGCTACCAATTGGTGCTGGCCTTGGAGCATCGGCTGCTTTGTGCGTAGGTATAGCGAGTTTTTTTGCTTATAAGAATTGGATTAACAATAGTCATATTTACGAATTTTCACGACAACTAGAGAGCCTTTTTCATGGTGAAAGTAGTGGTGTAGATATTGCTGTTGCTTTAGAGGGAGTTGGGCTTCGTTTCATGCGTGGTGGTGAAAGATATCCGCTTAAACTTAGCTGGCGACCTAAGCTTCTTTTGACATTTTCTGGTAAAAGAGGGGTGACCTCTGATTGCGTAAATAAAGTTAGTAGGCTTTGGGCTAGATCGTCAAGTTTAGGAGAGAAAATAGATCAGCAAATGCGTGAGGCTGTAGAAAAAGCTGAGAAGGCATTACAACTTAATAAAACCGATGGCTTTTCACTATTAGCTAAGTCTATTAATCAAGCAAGAGAGTGTTTTTATAATTGGGATCTATGTGAGGGAGAGCTCGATCAACATATGCGTGAGTTACAAAATTCAGGGGCAATTGCCGTTAAGCCTACAGGATCTGGCGGCGGCGGTTACGTGCTTAGCCTATGGCCGGACGACAGACAAGACGACAGACAAGACGACAGACAAGATGAAGGTAATATATCTGAATTTATTATAGCGAAAAAAGGCACATGGTGCTTTTAAATAACACTGGTGGATTAAAATACCACTTAAGAGCTTTTTGGCACAGAAAAAGATGGCGACCTTTTTGTGAGTTTGTTGAAATATGGCTTAATGATTGGGTAAAAGATTTAGATTTAAATAAACGACAAACCCTTGTTCTTATTGGGCCAAACGCAGGGTATACGCTATCACAATCGTTTATTTCGCAATTTAGAAATATTATTGTAATCGAGCCTGACCCACTAGCATATGCAATGTTTGAGGCGCGCTTTCATTGTGGGGCGCGCTTAGTGAGGCAAGATTATTTTAGTCTTTCTGATAATCCGCCTAATCCTGAAAAATTGCGTGGGCTTTTTTTGGCTTTTCCTAACTCAGTTTTTTTATTTTGTAATGTACTAGGGCAACTGCCAGTAATTTTACGAGAAAAAAAAGGTGTCAATGTAGAAGACTATATGCGCCGTTTAGCTAAAGTATTACATGAAGAAATTAAGCATCACTGTATGGCTTCTTATCACGATCGTTATTCGCGAAATCTAAAAAAACCTAATGAGTTTATAGATCATTTAACAGGCGAGCTCTTCACTGACGTGAAAGATAAAAAAGAATTCCCCTGGCGTCTTACAAGACTAGAAGAACATCAAATTGAGTTTGTGCGTAGTTAGGTAGAGCCATCAAGATTTTAAAAATTAAATCTCAAAATTGGTCAGTTTTTTATGTATTTTTTTTGGTTATTGACAGAAACAAACCGTGGAGAATAGATCACAGTACGTTTTAAAACATGGTAATTATGATTATATATTACTGATGGGGTTGCACGCCCTTCGCCCAGCTCGCCGCAAAATTTGAAAATTCAATAATCAAATCAAATCAAACTGGGGGGTAAGGTTACGGCGTGCTTTTTTTTTCGAGGACGGAGCCAAGTATTTTGCCGGCTTCGTCTAGTTCATCGAGTTTCTGTTTTGAAGCTTCAACTTCATAAATTGCAAGTTTATTAGAATCATTTATATCACGAGCAATCGTGTTTGTTTGCTTCATATACTCAATAAGCGAATGAACTGTTATCAGCTGATATATGCGCTCACGTTTAAAAACCTGGTCGTCGCAATTAATTAAATTAGATGCATCCCAAAGTTTGCGGCCAAAAATTTTACCGCGTTTAAGCGAGCAAGCAATTGACTCTTTAAATCCTACGGGAGTTACAATTGATGGCCTATAGTTTGTGAGCATAAGAAAATCTTGAGCCTGTTGTCTATTTACTATTTCTCTATAGGGTCGCATAGCAGCAGCCAACATTTCAAGAGGCCACTGATTTGAATTTTGATCTTTTAATTGATGAAAATCAGGTGCCTGTCTTTTCTTATATTTAGGATCTCGTAATGTAAACGGAGTTGCAACTACGTTGTATGTCGGCTCGTGTAGGCCACCAACATCAAATATCGGAATGTCGTTAACAAGGCGATTGAGGCGATCTTGAACCTCATGTGTTGGTACAACTATCAAAGCTTTGTTGCTAGTTTTTTTACCTAATATTTTTGTATCCCAAAAAAAGCGATCTAAGGCATCAAAAAATATTTCTGAATCTCCGTATCTATTAATATTTTCATCACATTCAGCAAGTAGATGTATTACAAAATTCCAATCTTTTGCGTCTGGTATTGTTGGCTTACGTCTGACATAAATACCGATATGCGAATATTCTAACTTTTCTTTAATTCGCAGTTCGTCTGGTATTGTTGGCCTGCCAATGTTGTTAGGGTCGGCGTTTTCTGGATCACGAGATAATTCTTCGCCGTACCGAATGGCTTTTTCAGATAAATTATCTAGATATTGTTGCAGTTTAATTTTAGGATTATCTTTTATACGAGTAAGGCCGCGTAGGCTTTCGCCTTTACGCGCGACAAATACGGCATCGAGAGTTTGCCCTTTTTGTTTCATCGCAGTTTCAACTTCAGTAATCTTCTCGCGAATTAAACCGCCCATATATTTAGAAGCAAGAACTTTTGACATTGTTACGTCTGTTAAGCGACACCCGCCTGCGTAACTTTTTGTAATGGCTAAGAAGAAAAATAATGTAACGGCAAATTTATTTATCATTTTACTGAAATTTAATTTCATAAATTCTCCAATAAAAAAATCTCTAAGTAAAAAAAGACCGCATTGCTGCGGTCCTTTTTAAAATATTTTAAATCCTTAAAGGACTCAAACTATCTTTTAACTAGTTTTTTCTTTGTTTGCCGTGCTCTTTTGAAGCTTCAAAAGAAGCTGCGGGGCTAAGCGCAATTGTTATTAAAGCGTTTTTAAGCTGTTTGCTGCCTTCTAGAGAACCGATAGCAATGTCAGTTGCCAAGTTGCCAACGTAGCGCATAGCTGCTCCTGATTTATTAAACACAAACACAACTGAACCTTCAGTTACGGTGTAAATTTCACCAGAGCCAGCTGTAACTAGCTGCATGTCATCACCGTAGGTGTTTTGCAAATATGTGCCAGAAGCGGTAATCACTCTACCAGACGCATCGATAGTAACTTCGATGGCCTGACCTATGGCATCACCAGAAGCGGCGATTGCGTTTGATGTTGCATCAATTGGGTTATGAATGAAAACTTTTGAGCCATCAAATGTCATAACAACTATGTCGCCTGATTTATCTAAAGTCCATGTGATAGCGTTTTTAGATCCGTCGAGAACGCTGTCAGAAGCTTGAAGTGGGTGATGAATTACAAATACGCTAGTGTTGTATAATGCTGTAGCGCTTTGTCCTATTTTGTCAGCAGAATATAGAACTGATCCTCTTACTGCTTTGATTGTAGTTGAAGAAGCCCCAACTAAACCTTTTGAAATATTGCTCATGCCGTCTGTCAAGTTTTCAACTGACCCAGCTTGTGCATATGTAGCTCCGATTAATACCAGAGCTGATATTATGACTTTTCTCATTTTTCCTCCATTTTTTTTCACTCCGATTAAGAAGTGGGTTTGTTTATATTTTTTAACTCGTGTTAAGTGATTGAAATGTACTGTCATGAATTTAAAAAGGAAACCCTAAGATTACGAATAAAAACAATTACATAAATTTTGGTAATTTTTACACGATGTTATGTGTAGATTAATTCATAAATGATTTTATATCTTGCCAGACGCTTTGAACGGTAAAAATGTCATTGTGATCTTTACCGGCAATTTCTTTCATAGTTGGGTTAACCTCTGCAGGAAAGCTATGAAAAAGAGTCCGGCCAAATTTTATCGGTATGGTTTTGTCGTTTACGCCATGATGAATAAGTACAGGCAGGTTAATCATTGCAGCTGCTGCTGCTGAGTCATAGCGATTTTGCTCTGTCCAACTTTTTGGAATGCTATTGGCGAGACTTGTTTTATCTTTCGCAACAGCAAGAAAATTATTCCACCCTGAAGTAATAATAAGGCCGTCGACAATATCTGAGCGGCGTGAAGTTGCAAGGGTTGCCACCGCAGCACCGAGAGAGCGTCCCCAGACAATAAGTGTTGAGCCAGGGTGCTTTTCTTTAGCCCAGTCAATAGCCGCGAGTGCAGAGTTAACTAGGTTTTCTTGATTGGGCACACCCTGACTTCGGCCCAGACCTGGATAATCAATTATTATAAAGTGAACCCCAAGTTGTTTAAGAACGCCAATAAAATTGTATTGGTATAGAGCTTGAAGGTTTTCACCATTGCCGTGAAAATAAACAAAGGTGCGAGCATTTAAATTTTGCGTATTGTACACCCACGAGTGAATTGACATAGTTGAACCGTCAGTTGCAGGCACATTGAAAGTTACTTGATATAGATTTTCAGGAGGATTTTCTGGGACTTGATAATTTTTATTAACGTTGTCAAAAGGATAGAGTATTTTTTCTGCCAAATCTGCTAATCCACCACTGCAGGCTGTTAAAAAAAGTGTCAAAAAAAGTGTGGTGAGAATGTGTCTTTTTGCTAATTTCATGCCATTAACCTCATGTTAGTTATGGCATCGGCGGAATTTTGACTTGACTCGCCTGTAAACACGTCTGGTTTTTGCAGGCGCTTATTATAGTTCGCTGTTGTGGCGTCTTGGTGTCAATAGTTGGTGTCTGTAGTTGTGTAAGTGAGCCATTATGAGAATTAAAAAAACATAGCTGCGCCGAGTAAGGACTTTATGAAAGATTTTTCAAGCCGAAAAGGTAATCTCAACAGTCAAAAAGGAGAAAAACAAAATGAAGAAAAAAATGGTTAAATGCGGACCTCAAAAGTATAAGGCTTACATTAAGCCGGTTGGCAAAGGTTATGAAGTAGGGTTCATGTACGGATCAAAACCCCTTTTCGTTGGTAATTTTATCAACAACTCTGAGGCGCAGAATTGGTATAAAATTATGAATCGAGAGTTTTCACATTTTTCAAAAAAATTCTGGCATACTCCTGCTCCAAAAGCAGCTACAGTTTTTTATCATCGTTTTATTACTAACACACTTTACAAACACTACTATGACTATTTAGATAAGTGTTTTGGTAAATATACTAAGTCGTATCACCAAGAGTATTCACGAAATGTGCGTACATACAATCGTCTCAAAAAAAATTGGGCACCAAAGAATTCTCTACCATACGTTCGGCGTGCAGCATAGTTAATTGATTAGAGTTATTATTTGACTGAACCCATGTTCAGCTCTTTGTGGGGCGTCGTAAGTTGTCTTCGACGCCCTTTTTATGTAGATCTGACACTATAGGAGACCAATGAAATTACCTAGCGATGTTGAACCGTGGTTGTGGCCAGTGTTTGGCGGCACAGTCGTGCTGTTATTGATTCTTGATTTATTTCTATTTCATAGAAAATCTCATGAAATTAAATTTAAGGAAGCTCTTTACTGGAGTTTTTTTTGGCTAACTTTGGCAAGCATTTTTAACATTTGGTTTGGATTTCGTTACGGTAGTAATCTTGGGATTCAATTTACAACTGGATATCTGGTTGAACTTAGTTTAAGCGTAGATAATCTTTTTGTAATGCTACTTATTTTCAAATCGTTTCGTATACCCTCGCAGTATAAACACGGGGTGTTGTTTTGGGGCATTCTCGGGGCCATCATTTTTCGAGGAGTTTTTATACTAGTCGGAATAGATTTATTAAATAAATTTAATTGGATACTTTATGTGTTCGGAGTTATTTTAATTGTCAGTGCATTTAAGTTCTTATTTGAATCTGAACAGAAAGAGGATGTAACAGATTCTTTTGTCGTTCGCGCATTAAAAAAGCTTATTCCCTCGACCTCAAGGGTAGATAGTAATAAATTTTTTGTAATTGAAGGCGGCATACGTAAAGCTACGCCCTTGTTTTTTGCGTTAATAGTTATAGAAGTAACTGATATTATCTTTGCCGTTGACTCAATACCGGCAGTTCTAGCAGTTAGTCGAGATGCGTTTGTTGCTTTTGCCTCAAATATTTTAGCGTTACTTGGGCTACGTTCTTTGTATTTTGTAATAGCTGATTATGTCACACGATTTCGTTATTTAAAGCCAGGTCTAGCAACTATTCTTGGGTTTGTGGGGGTAAAAATGCTTTTATCGGATCTCTATCATATCCCGTCATGGGTTTCTCTTGTTGTCATATTCATGGTTCTTTTTACAGCAGGTCTGACTTCTTGGTACTCAGATCGAAAAAATATTTTATAATGTAACCTCAGCCGAGTTTTTAATAAAACTAGCTTTTTCTCTACCTTAGTCAAGTTCAGGGTGACATGATATTTTCCGAAAAGTAACTCATGAAAATCTCTCGTAAAATTAGAATTCCGATTGTGGTTAAGCTTATAGTTGTTACAGTTTCTTTACTGCTTTTGGCATCAGTATGGATAGCATTTAAGTCTTCAGATTATTTTAAAGAAAAATCTGTAGCTAGAGAACGTGAAGTTAATTGGATAGCTGCAGATGCAAAGGCAGCTCAGGTCAATGTTCTTTTTGATAAGTATCGTGACAAGACTCGTTTAGCGGCTTCGCTTCTTAATAAAGCTTATGAAAACGATAAAGAAAAAACAGAATCGCTGCATTTGAGCATTATAAATGATCGCGATTTAATAGCGGTATATATATATAGGTTATCTGACGGAAAACAAATACGCTCTGAGTTTTTTGAAAAAAAAGAATATTTAGCAGAATTGAATTTGCCATCAGATTATTTAAATAATTTGCAGCAACTAAGGCCCTTTCCTTTAGCTAAGGTGTTTGCCGGGCAGGTTGAAATTCATAACGCGAGTCTTTCTGGCGGCGCCCCGCTTATGGTTATGGGTATACCGTTAATTAAGTCTGATGCTGGGGTGATTACCCACATTGCATTATCTTATTTTCGTCTAGACAGTATACAAAGACCATTTAGCGACATCGGCAACATAACAATTCAGACTTTTTACCTCGTTGATAACGAAGGTATAGTTTTAGCACACCCTGAGGACAAGTTTGTGTTTGAAGCAAAAAATTTAAGTGATTTAGGCATTGTTAAAAAGTCACTTGAGCCTAATGTCAACAAAGGTGATTCAAAATATTTTGATGCTGAAGCAAAAAAGAATTTTATTGCGTCATTTGCAAAAACGCAATATGGCCCGTCAGTAATTTCACAAACTGACGAAAGCATTATTTTAGAGCCAGCGCGTGTAGTTCGTCGTGAAGCTTTTTACATTGCAGGTAAAGTTCTTTCTATTGGCATTTTTTGTATTTTTATTTTTTCTATCACCTTGACAAACCCTTTAGAAAAGCTTGTTGAAGTTACTCGCAGAGTAGCAAAAGGCAATTTTGATGTACAAACAAATATTCGCTCCCATGATGAGGTGGGTGAGCTTGCTGAATCTGTAGATGCGATGGTTCACGGGTTAAAAGAGCGTGATAAAATAAAAGCTGCAATGAATAAATTTCATGGATCGGCAGTTGTAGAAGATATGTTAAAAAGTGATCTTCAATTGGGCGGAGTGAATAAGAAGGTCACCGTGTTTTTTTCAGATATCCGCGATTTCACAAAATTTTCTGAAGGGCATACCCCTGAATTAGTAGTAGACATGCTTAATGAGTATTTTGAGATTATGGTGGGTATTGTAACAAAAAATTACGGTGTTGTTGATAAATTTATTGGTGATGCAATGATGGCAATTTGGGGTGTGCCACAATCTACAGGAGAAGATGAAAGACATGCGGTGAAAGCCTGTCTTGAAATGCGTTTAGCTTTAGATGAACTCAACAAAGTGCGTCTTGCGAAGGGGCAAACAGAGATAAAAATTGGAATGGGGCTTAGTTCTGGCCATGTTATTTCTGGGACGATTGGTTCTTCTGAGCGTATGGAGTACACGGTTATTGGTGATACAGTTAACACCGCCTCGCGAATTGAATCTTCAACAAAGGCATTTGGTACAGATTTTTTAGTTTCTGGAGAAACGCTTGAAAAAATAAAAGGCGAATTTATTTTTGATTACGTCGGTGCCGCTGAGGTTAAGGGTAAGTCAGAACCCATTAAGATGTACAAAATTCGTGGATATATCGATGAAAGCGGTAATGAAATAATAATTAAAACGAAGTATTCAGATTTTGACGCAAGTAATACGGATAAGATTAAAATTGTAATCTAGAAACCACATTCAAGAAGAAAATTTATAAAATCACCTTAGTAGATTAACTTTAATTTACTTTAATTCCTTTCAGTTTTGGCGCGCGCATATTAGATTGATTTGGTACTTTTAAAATTCTGATCTCACCCTCAGGGCCCGCGCGACCTTTATTGTCAACAGAGCGAAGTGAAACTTTATATTCGCCAGGCATTAATTTTTTTAATTTTGCACTAGGTGAGCTAAAATTTAGTTCTTTATTACTTTTGTTGTCTGCAGATTTTATGAAAACTATATATTTATTAGCGCCTTGTACTGCACTCCATTGAAACTCAGTGGTGCCGCGTGGTGAGGCTTCAATTTCTGTTGGTACATTTTCTGTAAATTTGGGGGCGGGCAGAAGTGGTTCTGCCGCCACGCGAATAGCACGCCGGCTAGAGCGTGCTAAAATTGTGTCACCAGTGTCATATGCTTCAACAACTGCATGATATGCGCCATCTTGAGGTAACTCAATATCAATGCCAGTGATAGATACTTTTTTTGTTATAGGATTGAATGAAGAATCATCCGAATAAATTATCACTACCCAAGAAGTAGCTTTGCTACCACCTTTTTCCCACTTAAGGGTAACACTAGGCCTGAGTGATAAATAATAAAAGTCATCTTCATTTTTACCGTCTGCCCACTTCAAAAGAGGTAGCGAGTTTACACTAAAATGTCTTTTTTCTGAGGGCTTTGATTGCTTATTTTGTTTGTCAATGGCAGTCACAGTCCAGGTATATTCACCTGGTTTTAAATCAGTAACGCGAGCTTGTAATAATTTGTTTTCTTTTTCATAAATTTTTTCTATTGCAGTAGGCATGCGAGTGCTTTCAGCATTAGAAACGTTTTCGTTTGAGCTCACATTTTTTTCTACAATAATTTTATAATTCTCAGCCATGGGTGAAGACTTCCAGCTAAATACAATGCCTTTTTCTTTTATAAAATTCTCATTAAATTTCTCATTAGCTTTAGGAAATTCTACCGCTGGGGGTTTTAATTCATTAATGATGTTTGTTGAGAACGACATAATTGAACTTGAAATCACTTCGTTTTTGTCTTCAAAAACGCCTGACACGCGCCAATAAAACTTGCCGTTATTTTCGGGTTGATAAGAATATTGTGAAATATTATCAACATATTGAGTAGTTATTTTATGTTTAAGATCGGGGGTTGCAGCTACTTCAACTATAATTTTTTTAAATTCTGTGGGGTTACTCCATACCAGCGTTACACCAGGATTGTCTTTACTAAGTGATATTTCAGCGTCGTTTTCTGGGGCGAGTGGTTGCGGAGGTATTTTAGCCACGATCGTAGCACGAAGAATAGCTGAAGAAATAGGCTTAAGCGTGAGGTCTTGTGTGCGTGCAACCAATCGAAAATAATTTCTACCAAGTTTGAGTTTAGCTTTTAATAGGCCAAGTTCTCCTAAAGTTTCTGATCCAGCAATAGGTAACAAATCTGTGCGAGTTGATCCAGCTTCTAGAAAAACCTGATACCCTTTGGGAAGTGGCTTCCAGGCAAATTCAGTTTGGTTATCGCTTTGCGGGTGAATATAAACAGGTTCATTTGGCATAGGGCGTATAATTTGAATATTATCTTGGCTAATTTTATCAAGCTCTGCCACTGAACCTTTAAGAACTTGCGCGTTTAGTTTACCATTTTGACTTTTACCTAATGCAATTTCAGACTGACCAAGATCAATTAATTTATCACCAGATTTCAATGCTATATTCGTAAACTTCTTTTTTTCTGTTGTATTAGGAGCAGTATTTTTTATATAAATATTTCCTTTAATAAAATCTAGAGACAGCTGACCGTTGTTTTCTTCAATTATTATGGTAGAATCAGATTCTAGATCTACAATAGCTTTTGAATTTATAAATTCAATACGTGCTTCGGCGCCGTCGGCAGTGCGAACGGCTTCTCCTGTCTGAAATTTTTCATTTTTATAGACCGGCTGCCAAATAAGTTTTTTCACAGATTTTCTTTGTACATCGTTTAGCGAAGTAACAAGATGGGCTATAGTTTCTGATTGCGTATTTTTTTCTGGTTTATCATCAGATAATTTGTACCATGTATATGTCATGACAAAATTCAAAGTCGAAATCATAGTGGCCAGTAAAACGCGCCGCCTGTTTTTGGACATGGTTACCCCTTTGTAAGTAAATCGGCAGAAAAACTATAAAAACTTTGTCATTTCAGTTAGTTAATAAAAAACTCGACTAGGCTTTTTGTCAGTGCTAAAAGCTGGTAAATGAGCTTTACTCGTTCACGTAACCTATTTGATCCAGCAGATGAGAAACCTTACCGAATTTCGCGATCAAAACTAGACTTTTTTTTTAAATTGCGCACGATGTTTTTACCTCGACCGAAGGCTTGGCATAACGCAACCGCCGTCTTTTCCGTTTAACTTGAACAATGCCGTAGACACTTTACTTAAGAAAGAATTCGATCATTGTTGATTATAAAGCAACCGCTAAGGCCGAAAAAGTATCGATAGATGCCCCATGGCAGATCGGTTATAAGCGGCAGCTAGAGGTTTACTCCTGGCTTTTTAAACAAAATAATTTTGCTGTGGCAAAAACTGGTTATTTTGTGTACTGCAATGGTTTGTTGTCGCGTCCTATGTTTGAATCACGACTTCTTTTTGCAGCCAGGGAGAGATTTTGCGTATGAGTCAAAATAAAATATTAATTGTAGCGCTTCTGATTAGTTCAATGCTTATTTTTTTAACTAATTACGATTTATGTAGTGCAACCGAAATGGTCTCCACGCCAATTACTAATTGTACAATGTGCCACGGGGATACTGGTATGAGTCTATTTGAAAACATTCCACACCTGGCTGGGCAGAACAAAGATTACATGATAGCTGAGTTAAAAGCGTACCGAGATAAAACGCGCAAGGACCGGCGAATGAATCAGATTACAGCTAAACTTACAGATCTCGAGATTGAACAGTTTGCTACTGTATTTAGTCGGAAAAAACTTAAGAATTTACCGCGTAACCCAGATCCTGAGCGCGATAAAAAAATTAAGGTTGGTCAAGCGCTATTTGATGATATGGCGTGCACTAACTGCCATACGTCAAACAATGGCAATGCTGCGATATCTAGTTGGCCAAATGTTGCTGGGCAACTTAGTGTGTATTCGAGCATTCAACTTAAAATTTTTCGAGACTCTATTCGCGGCATAATGATGCCGGGATTGGTCGCAGACCTTACCGATGATGAAATTGAAGCTATGTCTGAGTACATGGAGTCATTGAAGTAAAATAAGCATACTTATGATTATGCTGACTAGACTATAG
>Ga0154799_1064_pt7 | contig 11998 bp, 13 predicted proteins | sample Rifle2008BG16ft_FD_105807 | JGI IMG/M metagenome (GOLD analysis project Ga0154799, IMG submission 105807) | Bdellovibrionales bacterium RBG_16_40_8 | reverse complement strand
CTTTAAGCGTGCTGGTGATGTGTACGAAGCAAAGCTGGCGGGTGTGAGCAAAACGCATCGTTACGATTTACACGTCGATGTCGAAATCGGTACAACGAAAGTCGTCGCCGATTTCGGTGTAGATAATATTCACTAAGTAAGGAGAGCCCAGTGGGCAAAGGTTGCTGCGATCATAAAGCTGAAGAGTTAACCCAACTACGGTTCTATCTGGGCTTGTCAGAAATAATGACGTTGAGGCCAACAACTTGATCCAGGTCAACTGGGGGTAAGGTTAAGGCGTACCTTTTCGATGATGGCAGATATTGGCGAGCCGGGGCCGAAGACGGCGATTATGCCAGATTCGATGAGCTGCTTTGCGTCATCTGGTGGGATAATCCCGCCAACGAAGATTGGCTTGTCGACATTTTTTTCGCGAAGTTGCCGCTGAATTTCTGTGACAAGAGGAACATGCGCCCCTGAAAGAATAGAAAGCCCAATCAGATCAACATCTTCTTGCAAGGCGGCCGTAACCACCATTTCGGGGGTCTGATGTAAACCTGTATAAATAACCTCAAAACCCGCGTCGCGCAGACCTCGGGCCACCACCTTAGCACCTCGGTCGTGACCATCTAACCCAGGCTTTGCTATTAAAATTCTTTTAGGCATCATAGAAAAATACAATACCGCTACCTGTGCGCAGGGGCAAGGGGCAAAGACCCAGAAGGAATACTTGCATTATGAACAAAGCATTTCGACCACTCACCCACTTAACCGATGAAGAAGTTGCATTTAAAAATGCTGTACGCGAATTCGCCGAAAACGAAATTCGCCCTCTGGTTCAACAAATGGATCACGAGGCAAAAATGTCACCAGCTATTGTTGAAAAGTTATTTGCCATGGGGCTTATGAGTATTGAAACTCCTGAGAAATTTGGCGGAGCTGGCTCAACATTTACTATGTCATGCCTTGCGGTTGAAGAAATCGCGCGCGTTGATGGCTCAGTTAGCGTTTTAGTAGATGTGCAAAATACCTTAGTCACTAACGCTTTTCTTAAATGGGCAAGCGATAAGCAAAAAGATAAATACTTACCACTTATGTCACAAAAATGGGTTGGAGCTTATGCCTTAAGCGAAAGCGGCTCTGGCTCTGACGCTTTTGCTCTAAAACTTCGCGCCGAAGATAAAGGCGATCATTACGTATTAAATGGTCATAAACTTTGGATAACAAATGGTGCCGAAGCTTCAGTTTTTTTAGTCTTTGCAAATGTTGATCCAGCTAAAGGGTATAAAGGCATTACCGGCTTTATCGTAGAAAAAGATTTTGCTGGATTTAAAGTAGGTAAAAAAGAAGATAAACTTGGCATTAGAGCAAGCTCTACTACCGAGTTGATTTTTGATAATTGCAAGGTGCCCAAAGATAACGTGATCGGAGAAGTCGGCAAAGGTTATAAAATTGCTATTGAAACATTAAACGAGGGTCGTATTGGCATTGGCGCGCAAATGCTTGGCATCGCCCAAGGGGCCTTTGAAGCCACAATCAACTACGTTAAAAGCCGCGAACAATTCGGCAAATCAATTGCTGACTTTCAAGGAGTACAATTTCAATTAGCTGAAATGCGCACTCAGCTCGAAGCTATTAGACTTCTAGTTTACAATGCTGCCAGGTTAAAAGACGCCGGACATGATTTTATCGAGCAAGCTGCTATCGCTAAGCTTTATGCCTCACGAGCTGCTGAGAAAATCTGCTCAATGGGAGTTGATCTTTTTGGCGGCAACGGTTTTACCAAAGAATACCCAATTGAGAAATACTTTCGCGACGCTAAAATTGGCCAAATCTATGAGGGGACCTCTAACATGCAACTACAAACAATCGCAAAAATTGAACTTAGCTAGGTAATACTTTGCAAGCAAAATAGATTTAGTTCAAAATGGCTTTATTTCGATAACACTGTCTCGACGTGCGCGGAGTAATTAAATGTCAACAGGCATAATTTTGTTAATCGTTGGTGTACTATATTTTACCGCGCAAGCCCTTGCTTTATCTTTTAAATTTACGAAAGTACCAGACATTTTAATATTAGTTATTACGGGCATTGTTATTGGGCCGATGTTTAAAATTGTTATGCCTCAAGACTTCGGCAGCATGGGTAGTGTTATGACTATTATTGCTTTAGCCATAATATTATTTGAAAGCGGGACTTCTTTAAAATTATCAACTATGGGTAAAAGCATTTCTTCAACACTAATGATTACTTTTATAACTGTAATTTTAACAATTATCATTCTTGCTATAGGGTCTGTGGCGTTTTTATCAGGTAATTGGATGTTAGCATTTTTAACAGGAGTTATACTTTGCGGCACATCATCAGCAGTTGTTATACCAATGGTGCAATCGCTAAAACTAGGTGAAAAAACATCAACTATACTTATCTTAGAATCTGCATTTACAGATGTTATCTGTATCGTTATTACCTTTGCGCTTATAGATACAATCAAATCCGGTGAAGTTGGTTTTTTAGACATTGCTTCGCAGGTAATTAAGTCTTTAGGTTTTGCCGCTCTACTAGGCGTACTTGGCGGTTTTTTCTGGCTTAAGGTTTGGCATAAAGTGCGCGAAATACCAACTTCGATTTTTACAACACTGGCCTTTGCCTTTGTATTATACGGAATCGCTGAAATCTTAAACGTCAGTGGTGCAATAACCACACTTATGTTTGGTATAACATTAGCAAATCTACCAGTTTTTTTTAAAAAAACGCTTTTTCCAACAATATCAGATGCTGAGAAATTATTTTACCAAGAGATCGTATTTTTATTAAAATCATTTTTCTTTATTTTCTTAGGCGTTTCTATGCACTTTTCTAATTTATATGTAATCGCAATTTCAATAGTACAAGTTTCATTATTATATTTTTTACGCATATGGGTTACACGGTTTTCTTTATCACAAGATGGCGTTAGTTTACGCGATGCTAAGGTAGCGTCTGTTATGATACCTAAAGGCTTAGCCCCAGCGGTACTTGTGAGTTTAGTGATTCAAAAAGAAATTCCGCATATTGTATTTACCGCAGCCCTTGTACCAATTTCTCTAGGCGGCCCACTTAAGAATTTCTACAGTTTAACCCTAAGAAAATTTAACGACCAGTAATGCCGGCATCTTTTAGCTCACCTTTGATGCCCCATATTTTCGAAATTAGTCGCGGAGTATGCGAACCTATATAAGATATAATTAAACACTTGATAAGCCGACCGAATAAGACAGCAATAGTTAGTTCAATAAGTGATGTATTAGCTAGACTTGCCATTATGACTAGAGGTTGCTGCGCCAGTGGCGTAAGTGCTAAAAGAAAAATTAATAAAATCCCATAGTTTTCAAAAAACTTTAAAGCCAAAATCCATACTCTGCTTTCGTTTATTCCAGGATAAATTTCTAAAATCCATGGCAACCCATGAAGCTCAACCATAGCTGCCAATAAAATAGCCCCGATGACTGACCCTATTGCCACGCTCAAAGCAAACATAAACCAACGTTTTGGCAGTAGCATTGAACTTGAAATCAAAATACCGTCAACAGGAATAACAATAACGAAATAATCAATAGCTGCTAAAAAACACATAAAAGGCAAATACCAAAGCCTATCAGCAGATCGCTGAAGCATTTTGATGGAGTAACTAATTTTGCCTGAATACAACCACTGCATAGCGTCACTTCTTTCGGTTACACACCAAGATTATCCTAGCAAAATTCTGACCTTTTGACCCCAACTATTCATGTTGGTATTAATGATTATGTTACAAATAAAGTAAGGATTTTGTGTGTCTAAAGAACAATTTGAAATTCGTAAAACGCTTTCGTTTGAGGCGGCACACATGTTACCAAACGTCCCGCCAGGTCATAAATGCGGGCGTCTTCATGGTCATAGTTATAAAATGACTCTTATTGTAAGAGGACCCCTATTAAAACATGAAGGCTGGATTATGGATTTTAGTGATATTAAATTATTGGCAAAGCCGGTGATAGATAAACTCGATCACCGGTACCTAAATGAAATCCCCGGCCTTGAAAACCCGACGGCCGAAGTGCTGGCGCGCTGGATATATGAAAATCTTCAAGTATCAATCACAGGCCTTTATCAAGTTATCATTAATGAGACTTGCACTGCCCAATGTAGGTACCCAGTATGATAGAAAAACCACACAGAACTATTATAGAGCCTTTTAAAATCAAAATGGTAGAGCCCCTTCCATCATGCACGCATAACGAGCGCGAAAAAATTCTTAAAGAAGCTGGCTACAATTTATTTATGGTAGCGGCAAAGCATGTAACTTTTGATTTTCTAACAGATAGTGGCACAAGTGCGATGAGTTCAGCCCAATGGGGTGCCATGATGATTGCTGACGAAAGTTACGCCGGCTCAACAAGCTTTGAGCGCTTTCAAAAAACAGTATGCGACCTCACTGGCTACGCACATGTTTTACCAACACATCAGGGGCGTGCTGCCGAGAGACTATTATTTGGAGTTATTTTAAAGCCAGGCATGAAAGTCCCGTCAAATAATCACTTCGATACTACACGTGCTAATATCGAACAAAGTGGCGCCGAGGCGATCGACTTAGTAATCGATGAAGCAAAAGATTCAACAAGCATGCATCCTTTTAAAGGCAATATCGATATCGCAAAACTTGATAGTTTTTGTGCCAAATACCAAGATATTATTCCGTGCGGGATGTTAACAATCACCAATAACACTGGTGGCGGCCAACCAGTATCTTTAGAAAATATAAGAAGCGCTGCTAAAGTTTATAAGAAATACGACATACCATTTATTCTCGATGTTTGTAGATTTGCTGAAAATAGCTACTTAATAAAAATGCGCGAAGAAGGCCAAGAGGATCGATCAGTTAAAGACATCGCAAAAGAAACTTTTTCGCTAGCCGATGGCTGTATGATGAGTGGTAAAAAAGATGGCCTATCAAACATTGGTGGCTTTATAGCTTTGAAATCTGATAAATGGGTTTCAGCTCTTAGATCTTCATTGATTTTGACAGAAGGCTTTCCAACTTACGGGGGTCTAGCCGCCCGAGATCTAGAAGCACTTGCTGTTGGGCTTAAAGAGGTACTCGATGAATCATATCTCTCCTACCGAATTGCAACATCAAACTACATGGCCACAAGACTTAATAAATACGATATTCCAACAATGCAACCAGCCGGCGGACACGCCGTATACATTGACGCTAAAGCATTTCTTTCGCACATTCCACAACATCAATTCCCCGGGCAGTCCCTAGTTTGCGAAATGTTTCTTGCAGAAGGTATTCGCGCCTGCGAAATAGGCTCTGTGATGTTTGGTAAAACCGAAAATGAAACATTCAAACCAGCCGCTATGGAGCTTGTCAGACTCGCCTTTCCGCGACGAGTATATACTCAAAGTCATTTTGACTACGTTCTTGAAGGAATGGCCGAAATCGCAAAAAAGAAAAAAGATCTTCGCGGCATGCGACTCGCCTGGGAGCCGCCATTTCTTAGACATTTTACTGCGCGCTTTGAACCTATGTAGCTATTCGCTTTAAAAGTCTATTCGCACTTACTGCCGCCACAGTCGAGACAAACGTAACACCCTTCTTGTAATTTTACGTTACCGCTCTGGCAATCGCCGCATTTTTTAAGAATAGACCCTTCAGGTACATACTTCTTAAGAGTTCGAGCAATCGCTTTTGAAAAAGATGTGATTTTGCCTTCACTTTTTGCAAGTTGCGAAACAATAAACTCAATATCTGCCCCATGTCTAAGTGCAGTTGAAATCATGCGTGTAAGAGCTTCTTGCTCGTTAGACTCAAAAAGTGTGCCGATATCACCTAAAACCCAGCCATCTTCAGTCTCAAGATTATAAACCGCAGATTTTATTTTTACGAGTTTACCCACTTTAACTTTAGCCGGCAGAAATAGCCGACTTTGTTTCATTGCGAAAACTTCATATGGGTCATTATCCATAAGACCAACTAGCACCGCCCACCGCTCACCTGATGCAGTAATATGATGAATATCACAATCTAAACTACTAGGACGCGGCGTTGCCTTTGTACGCGTGACGCCACAAGATTTTTCTTTAGCTGTACTGTCACTAGCAAGCACTACCGTCATCGTACCTTCTCGGTATGACGTACACCCTTTAATGGTACCGGTTTTGTACACGTCTAAATACAAACGTTTAAAATCTTCATACGGATAATCGTTTGGAATATTTACTGTTTTAGACATTGCCGAATCAATATGCCGAGAGAAGACCTCCATCGTTTTAACGTGATCGTCTATTTTTAAATCAAATGTCGACGCTGCCCAATCAGCTTTAGGCTCCCATGAACTCATTTCTTCATGATATTTTACAGAGTAATCACGAACGCGCGATTCTTTTAAAAGTCCTCTATTGCTATCAAACTTCCAAACTTCGCCATTAAATTTTGTAACTAAAATATTTTCATCGCCCTCTTTAGCCCAAACCCACTCAGTATCACCTCCGCTTACTGAAAATACTTTTAACTCCCAATTTATGTCTTTAGGCACACCTAGCCCATCAGGTGAATATGGCTGAATTGAGGTTCTAATATACTCAGTCATAAAAATTGGCTCTAAGCCGCCAGACACATTGTTAGCTAGTACTGAACTATTACCGGTTGGCTGAATAGAAAGTAAGTGGCTATTTCTTATTCCATACTTATTAATCATTTCAAGAGTTTGCGGCTTTAAGCCTTTAATAAATTGGCCACTTAAATATTTTTCTTTATCAAATTTAAGAAAAGCTCCCTTCTCATTAGCAAGCTCAGCCGACGCCATATAAGCCTCATTTTTCATAAATACGCCGAGTTTTTCAGTAAGCTCTAAGGCCTCTTTAGAGCCGTAACGAACTTTCATCATAATAAGGGCTGAGCCATAGCCTAAAACTCCTAGGCCTATTCTTCTTTTACCTTTTAGATTTTCTTCTTGTTCAGGTAGTGGCACTCTAGTTTTGTCATTAACGTTATCCATAAAACGAACAGCCGTAGAAATAGTGTCTTTAAGCTTTGCGTAGTTCCAGTCTTTTTTTTCAGCGTCTACAAACTGTGTTAAATTTATCGAGCCTAAAAGACAGCACCCACCTACTGGCAATACCTGCTCGCCGCATGGGTTAGTGGCATTAATATGTTCTGTATAATAAAGATTATTTAAATGGTTGATTGTGTCGTAAAATAAAATGCCGGGCTCATTACGATTATAAGTAGAAGTCATGATTAGATCCCATAAAACATTGGCATCTTCATATGTCTTATTAACCGTAACCGGCAGTCCTTGCGCTTTCCAAGCTTTTAGGTTGCCATCCCAATATTTTTTATACTCTTCTTTTGCTATCTCATAGTTAGGAAATTCTAAGTTCCATGGTTTTTTATTTATAACAGCGTCCATAAAGTCATCGCTAACTAAAACAGACATATTAAATTTTGTAAGCCGTCCTGGCGTCTGTTTTGCAGTAATAAATTCTTCTATGTCAGGGTGAAAAACCGAAAGGGTAACCATTTGCGCACCCTTTCTAATCTTAGTTTTACCGCGATTTGTCTCTTTCTTAAGACCACTGCCCGCTGTAATTACAGCACTTTGTGAATCCCACATTTCAAGTAGCTTTACCGCTCCAGGAGAATCACCACCAATACCTTCGACAAAAGACCCTCTTGGGCGCAGTACATCAGCACAAAACCCGTAGCCGCCTTCAGATTTGAGAATAAGGGCTTGCCGTCTTAGCTCATCTAAGATGCTCTCCATAGAATCTTGGCTTTCACCACGAAATCCGCTTACAAAACAGTTAATATAGGTTGTTCCCTTCAAACCGGTGCCTGCATTAGATGTTATTCGACCGCCAGGAACAAATTTGAAATCTTCTAGTAAATCTAAAAACTTATTAGTCCAATAATCACGCACAGATAACTCTTCTATTGAAGCCAAATCCTTAGCCATAGCAAGGTGTCTATCATTAATGTCAGCTTCGTTTGCATACCTGTAGGCCTGCTCGAAAACCTCTTGGGAGAAGGAATCCACAAACTTAGTATGCCTTTTTTCAATCGTTTTTTTATTTGCGCTGTACCTTGGTGTTACTTCTAGCTGCTGCGTTTCAATTTCCATGTATTAACCTTTTAAAAAATAAGTTCTACTTTCAGATGAAAGCAGAACAATACTTCGTTTTAACTTCAAGTATTTTTTTTTGATTTCTTACCGCGCCAATATTATTTATTTTAAGCTGACGCAGGCCTAAAAAATCGCGTAAACTTAATCTTGACAAGATTAAAGCCAAGTGATTGGGCCAGAAACCTACAGTAAAGAACTACAGTAAAGAACTGTAAAGATTTGAGTCAGTTTTACCGAATAGACCAGCGATGAAATTTGTAGTTATTATTGTAAGCATTTTTATTAATACGCTGTCAGCACAAACCTCGACTAAAGTCAGTAATTCAGCGGGCTTTTCTTGTAGTGATGCAAACGTGCGAGTTACCGAACTTGCAATTGATGTTAAAAGGAACTCAAAAATCGTAGATATGTCTAATGACATCGATCAAATTAAAAAAATTATTAGTGATTGCAAATTAAATATTGCGAACTTAGGCTGGCGCCCTGATACTTTCGAAAATTGGAGACGCACCGGTTACGAAGCTGAACTAAGTTTCACACAAAAGTTTATTGAACATAACTCGCAGTATATTGAAGTTAATTCTGCGCTAGAAAATTATAAAATATATGCACAAAAACTTGGGCTAAATTCACAAGACGTCAACGCATACGTCAGCAAGTATAAAAAACAAGGCGCTACCTCTGCTATCTCTGAAAAAAATAAGTGCCACCCCAAGATCGACCTAAGAAACAATGTTTTAGGCCCAACTCGCGATCAAGATAGCATAGGTTGGTGTGGAGGTTTTGCTGCTGCTGATCTTCTAACCTACAAGCTTGGCAAAAAGATTTCTGCTGCTGATCTCGCTATGAATTATCGCGATGGCTGGTCTGACAACTTGTTACGCTGGACCGGTAGGGGCGAACACGATTTTGAAGGCGTCTGGGCCGATCGCGCCATTGAAGCAACTAAGAAAAAAGGTGGTGCTTGTTTAGAAAGAAATTTAAAAAGCGAAGATAACGGACACTCTACGCTACTATCAACTTTGATCGAAATTGATAATTCAAAGAAGAAATCTGCGCATTTATCTTCACGATTTTGTTATAAAGCAGTAAATTCAATGTTTCCGAACATACCTGTTGCTGAATATATAGAAATTTCTGAAAAAGCCACAAAAGCAAATTTTGTAAAAATGCTAAGCGATAAAGCTTGCAAACCACGAATCCCACTAAACGATATTGAAATAAAAACCGAATCGGCTAAATATGAAACTGACCGAAAGCCCTTGTTTGATAAAATTAACGAGCAACTAGAGAAATCTAACATCGTGGCTGCCGCGTATAACCCTGAAATTTTATACAGTATATTTAGCGACAAAGAATCTAAACTACATGAAAGCGTTGTTGTCGGCAGAAGGTACAATTTGGCTACTGATCAATGCGAATATCTTATTCGCAACTCATGGGGGCGTGGCTGTGATGTCTACGATAGTGTATTAAAATGTGAAGAAGGAAATATCTGGGTGCCAAAATCAGTTTTGGCGAAAGGGATATCTAATGTTAGCTATATTAAGTAAATTTTTTGTCACATTTTTTTTTACAAATATGGCGCACGCATTAGAGCTTAGTTGTATTTCAGGTAAAATTACTCAAGTAGAGTTTGGCAAGGTAAAAGAAGAGGTGGTTGAATATTGTTACAATGAAAATAAGACAAAATTACTATCAAAGAGCTGCTATCAACCAAAGTGCAAGGCACTAAATGTAATTAAAAAATATAAATTTACAGAACTTTTTTCACAAGTCGGCAAGCCCGGCTTTAAACTTTGTCGCGAACTAAAAGGCACACCGCAGATTATTGAATTTTATGTTGATAAAAAGCCCTATAAACTTGATCGCTGCCTATTTAGCGATGGCAGTTTTGTAGATACTGATCATTTATTATCACAATATCTCGAACGTTAGACTAACAGGCTCCTGAAATATGATTTTAAAACTCATTATTTAGTATTTTTAATTACTAGAATGGTCCATAAGCTAAACATATTGATTGAGATTTTATTGCTAAATATAACACCCGTTTTTTCTAAAAATTCTTCTAAGCTAAGATTAGGGCGAAACCCAATAAATTTAGAAAAAGGTGTAAGCAAATTTGCTGCTTTGCCGAATAGTTTTTTCGAATCGTTAAAGTGATTTAAGATAATAATTTTGCCATTAGGTTTACACACTCTTTTCATTTCATTAACGAATTTCTTAGGGTCAGGCACTACGGTTGCCACATACATAGCAACTACCGCGTCAAAACTATCATCAGGTAACTGCATATCTTCGACGTTCATTATATGAAGTGCTTCGACGTTTGAAAGTTTCTCTTCATCTACAAGTTCATGCGCTAGTTTTAACATTTCAGGAGAAATATCTATCCCAACTATATGAATATCTTTCGGGTAAAGATTTAATGAAAGACCTGTGCCCACCCCTACTTCTAAAACTCGCGTGCCTGGCTTTGCATCAACAAGTTCAACGGCTGTTTGCCTGCCAGGATGGAATGCCCATCCAAAATAGAAATTGTAGTATTTAGCCCAGCGCTTATAGGCCTGCTGAACTGAAGATAAGTCTAATCCCATAGATTTTAAGCTTATCCTGATTTCTAAAAAGCCTCAAAAGATGATAGTTGTAATATCTACCTTTGTCGCAGCAGGTAAATTACTATTGACCATTAGGCCTATTTTCTTCATTATGCTGAATCAATAATTTTTAGCAGGCGAACAGGTGGCATATGAAGTCAATAACAGAGTTTCAGACCCATAAATTAGTTAAAGCAATTGAGGCAAAAACAGCGCTTGCCGCTGAAGGTAAAACACCAGAAGAGATCCAGCAAAACCTTGGTGCGACATTTAAGCTTGAAGGTGACAAATTGAAATTTTTTTTCAACGCCTTAGATGTTGCTGCACAAAATATAGAGAAACTTTCTCGTATTCTAGTCGTTAGCCTAGCCGAAGGCGAAAATGCCCCTCATAAAGCTATTAAAATCGAAGAACATCATTACATACCTGATTTTCAAGTTGAAGCCCGTCAGCCAATTCTTGAAAAGCCTACTAAGGGCGCACGCCCGGGTCAGGGCAAAGGTAAAAAAAGTGGTCCTAAGTCTTCGCCATGGGGAATGTCGCCTGAAGAAAAAGCCTCTAAAAAGGCTAGCAGCGCCGCCAAAGCAAAGGCTGAATAAACTAGCTGCACTACTATTTTAGTTTAATTGACGTCATTTTAGTAAGCGTATTCGCAAAAGAATCAAGCTCCTGAGAGGTTGAGTCTACTCTAGCGCGAATAACGCCTAATTCATCAAGCAGGACAATCATAAACGAGTGCGAGAAATCATCGTTTTCAATTTTTTGATATTTAAAATTTAGCGAAGCTGCTAATTCGCGAATTTTTTGTTCACTCGGGTTAGTAATAAATACCCAGCGTTTAGGGTTTAATTTTCGTTTTATAGCATAAGCCTTCATTTTTTCAGGAGTATCTCGGCTAGGATCAAATGACACAAGCACGATCTGCGTATTATCTCTTATCTTATCACTCACCTTCTTAGATAACGTTTCAACTTGCGAAATAATTGTCGGACAAGAGTAATGACAAGTAAGGTAAACCATAGCCATTATGACCGGCTTTTCTTTAAACTCTTTTAGCTCAATTTCTTTAGCATCTTGATTTATCCATTTTCCGCTAAGATGATAAAGAGAATTACCCGGCAATTCGCTGGCATAACCACAAATTGCCCACATACCAAAAATAACAATCAATAATACTTTAATAAACTTAGTCATGATCCCTCATCTTTCACACAACGAAACCCTAAATTTGCTACGGTATAACTGCCCTGAAGGCTACTACGAAA
>Ga0154799_1085_pt4 | contig 12148 bp, 16 predicted proteins | sample Rifle2008BG16ft_FD_105807 | JGI IMG/M metagenome (GOLD analysis project Ga0154799, IMG submission 105807) | Bdellovibrionales bacterium RBG_16_40_8 | reverse complement strand
GGTATTCGCGGTAAAGTTGCTAGCAGTGGATTAGCAGATGCGTATTATGCGCTTTCAGGCGAAACACCCCCGGTAGATATGGAAGACCCATATAATTGGCAGACGACAAATAAAACATATTCATCATCACACCCATATGCAGACGGGGTGAAACTAGATATTGAAATAAAGGTAGATGGCGCACAAAAGGTTTCAATTTATTTTGATAAATTCGAAACAGAAAGAGGTTATGATTTTATCGAATTTACCGATGCTAGCGGAAAATCCTACGGTAAATGGAGTGGTGACCACAGCGGCGAATTTAGTCCCGTGGTAATAGGCGATAGTGTGATTATAAAGTTGACTTCAGATGGCTCTGTTAACGCATATGGATTTGATATAACAAAAGTAGCATTCAAATAAGTATCGATTATTAACGAGGGGCGGCTAATTGGCCGCTGCCTCCCCGTATTTTATAGAAGTTAGAAATTTATCGATTCGTAAATTTACAAAATCTGGCATATCAAGTTGGGTGCAATGCGATCCATACGGAACAAGAAGTAGCTGGCTTTTTCTAATTTTTAAATTCATTTCTTCTTGATGTTTTTGTGGGGTTACGCTGTCTTTTTTACCACCAATTATAAGAGTAGGAACGGTTATGCGATCAAATACAGGGCTGCCATCATAATCCATCATGCTTTGAAACATAGCTAAAAACGCCTCGAGATCCATTGCGGCAATACCCTTAAGGTAGATTTCAATATCTTTTAAATGGGTTAAATTTATATTAAAACCGCCGAGTAGTGCTGTCAGTTGTATGGCCAGTGGATTATTCACAGATTTTTGCCAAATATATGATAGTGTTTCAGGGGCCAGGTCAAAACCATATTTCATAGAGCGAAAAATTTTTTCTGCAATTTCGTTGCCGAACATACCAGCGATGGGGTTTGAGGCAAAACCGTTAACAAAAATAAGATTGTGAAAATACTGAGGCCCAATATCATATGCACGTAAAAGTACTTGCGTGCCAAATGAATGTCCTAGAAATCCAGCCTGACTAATTTGCAAATGATCCATAAGGCTGTGCAAGTCTCGGGCAAGAGCATCAATCTTCAGATTTTCGTGATTTGCCGGCATTTCACTTTTATGGTGCGCGCGATAATCTAACACTATGGTTTGAAAGCGCTGAGAAAAATATTTTATTTGGTGACGCCAATGATTAATTAAACAGCCAATGCCATAAGCGAAAACTAGCGGTTCGCCTTGACCGTGAATTTCGTAATATATTCGTGTTCCATCAAAACTTTTAAAATAGTCAGTTTTTTTGCTAATCGGATTCATCAGAAAAGCTCACTTTAATTCTTGTGTCAGCAACGGCAATCTCATCGCCATTTTTAAGTTCTTCGGATGAAATTGCGCGTCCATTAAGTCGAATTTTTTGTGGGTGTGCGGTAGTAAGGTAAATTCGATTATTTCGTGGTTCTACAGAGAAAGTATGTGGTGGTGCTCCTGGGTCAAGTATATGAAGGTCTAGCTCAGAAGCGCCGAAGGTCCTTGGCCCATAACCTAGGGTCCACTCTGTGCCGGTCTGTAGCCCGTGGGTAACTTGCAAAATAACTAGAGGTTTAAAGGGCAAAATGGCACGAATTTTATTTTTTAATTTTTTTGACAACACTAAATTTAAATCAGCGAAATAATCAGATGGCTCGCGCGGCTTAGGGGGTTTATTTGGTAATGGCGGCAGAGTTGAGTCTTCAATTTTTGAAGAGGGGGCCATTTTTTGAATTTCGCAGAATGTGTTGCCTATCCGAATAGTTAATCCATGGGTAAGGCTTACTTGGGTAAGTTTTTTACCTTGAACCAGTAACCCATTAGTTGAACCAAGATCTATCATTAAGAGGTCGCCGGCCGGGCCATTTTCAATTTTTGCGTGTCTTCCTGATATCTTAGCGTCGTTAATTGAAATTTCAGCACCAGAGCGGCCAATAATAATACCAGGCTTTAATTGATATTCTCTGCCCTGAAGAGGACCAGAAGTAATTTTTAACCTTAAGCTCATAAAGATATAATAGCTTAAAACAATAGAATAATTAAGAAATCTTGTTCTCCCTTTAGACTCGTGCTAAACCATGCTCGAAATCAAGAATATCCTTGCTCCCCCAATATAGGGCGGGGCTTTAACCGAAAGGAAGGTCCAAGTGGACATAACAGCCGAAGCGCAGCTTCGCCAATATGAAGCAGTGATTATCTTAAACCCTGATGTTACTGAAGCAGAGCAGAAAGAATTTTTTAAACGTAATCAAGAAACTATTAAGAAATATTCTGGCCAGGTAAACCATATTGATACTTGGGGCAAGCGACGTATGGCTAATCCTATTAACAAATTAAAAATTGGCACCTATTTTCATACTATGTTTGAGGCTAAAGGCGGCTGTGTTGCAGAGCTTGAACGTCTTATGAGAATTGATGAAAGGGTTTTGCGTTATTTGCATATTAAACTCGATGATCGAAAAAGTCTGGCTCAGCATACTGAAGAGTATCACACTATGCTTGCAGACTCTTTAAAACGAGAGCAAGAAAAAGAGGCCAGAAACCAAGCTCGCAAGGCAGCTGGTGGATTTGGTGGCGGGGGAAGCCGTGGACCCAGAGAAGTTTCTTACGGAGGCAAACGAGGCGGGCAAGACGACGACTCTGACTCTCAAGAGGAGATTTAATTGCAAAACTCATCGAGTTTTATGCGAATATCCTTTTTGACGTTATGGGCCGTTTTTCTCTCGGCATTGACTGGCGTTCTAGGAGCGACGCCGCTACGTATTATTCGTAACAGCGCAGGACAGGGGATGTTCTGGCTCATCGGACTTTCTCTCGCAAGCGTGGCTATAGTATTCAAGTGGTACTCGCTAGGAGTTATCATCGGAGTGCAAACACTTCTTGTAGGGTCTTTTGCCGAATTTGAAGAAAGAGAGTTCACACTTCGCCAGTCGGCCACGTTTGCTATATTGCTTACAGCGCTTTTTCTGTCATCAGTTGTGTACGGATTTTTTGCCATAATCGGAAAAAGCCCCATGGGACAAATAAGCCAGATAATTTCAGATTTATTAAATAGGGCGAAAGAGGCGAATGTAGGATTTTTAAAGGATATTCATGTACAGGACATTGTTGCGCAGATCCCATCTTTTGGGATCATTTTTATTATTTTATCGTTAGGCCTAGCTTTGGTGCTAGAAGGATGGGCATCACGAAGAAGTGGCATAAAATCAATTCGACGCGAAAAATTATCAGATTTTAGAGCTACTGATGTAATGATTTGGTTTTTTATTTTTTCTCTTTTAGGAACTTTTGGCCAATCAGGAGTTAAGGCGATTGAAATAATATCGGTAAATATTTTAAATATTTGCGCGGTGGTTTATTTTTTTCAGGGTTTAGCAGTATTGTGTAAGTATTTTGAAGTATTTAAAATAACATTGTTTTGGAAATTTTTATGGGTATTAATTTTAGTGGTACAACTACCAATTATTATGTCGTTAATCGGTGTACTTGATTACTGGATTGATTTTAGAAAGTCTTTTAAAAAAAGAGCCCAAACCATAAGAAAAAAAAGCACATAAAAATTAAATTTTTCGGAGAGGAATTATTATGAAAGTTATTTTACAAAAAGATGTTAAAAATGTCGGAAAAGTCGGCGATGTAGTTAATGTATCAAAGGGTTATGCAAGAAACTATCTTTTCCCAAGACAGCTGGCAGCTCTCGCAGCAGAAGAAAATGTTCACGCATGGGAGCACCTGAAAAAAGCCGCTGAGTTGAAAAAGAAAAAAGTAGTATCAGAGCGAAAAAAGCTTCTTGAGAAAATTGCTGGAACCACTTTGGTTTTTAAAATGGTATCAGGCGACAAAGAAAAGATTTTTGGTTCGGTAACAGCGAACGATGTCTCACGTGAGCTCGAGGTAAAAGGATTTTCAGTAGATAAGAGAGATATACGAATGGAGCCCATCAGGTTATTAGGTCAACACAAGATTGAAGTAAATCTTGGCGAAAACCTAACGACTGAAGTAACAGTAGTTATCGAGAAAGAATAAGTCAGAGAGAGAATTCATCCTTGGCTTTCAGAAGCACATCTTGCAAATAATTTGCGAGTAATTCACGCAGCTCGTCTAGAGTTAGATTATCTGAGTTTTTACCAGAGGCAGAGGCAATACGCTCAATTTCTTTTTGGGCTATATCGTGAGGTAGGCCAGAGGCTAATATAAGTTTTTTTAAAATATTTGAATCTGTCATCGTTACCCCTAGTTTTATGACAAACACAGTAGAACAAAGGGTTAATAAACCTGACAATTAGGTAAATAAAAACTGGACCCTAGAACTGGGGTGCAAAATTTTTAGGCCGATGATTGGGTGGCAAAGGGGTAATTGAAGCTGATGAGCGAAATGGTTGTTGTTGAGGCGGCGGGGCCATCTGAGAGTCGATATTATTGTCAAATAAGCCATATTCTGGGCGCCAACGCAGCTTTACTGTACCAGTCGGACCGTTACGCTGTTTACCAATAATAACTTCAGCTAGACCCTTAACTTCTGGGGTATCTCGATCATAATAATCTTCTCGAAATAGCATCATTATTACGTCAGCGTCTTGCTCAATAGACCCAGATTCGCGTAAGTCAGATAAGAGTGGTCGTCTATCAGAACGACCCTCAACCCCACGATTTAATTGTGAAAGCGCAAGAACAGGTATTTTTAGCTCACGCGCTAACCCCTTTAACATTTTAGATATTTCTGAAACTTCACGCTCTCGGCTTTCGACCTTTTGCTTAAGAGACATTAGCTGCAAGTAGTCCACGATCAGCATGTCTAAACCATGGCGAGCCTTTAAGCGACGAGCCTTAGCACGAATATCAAAGGGGCTAATGCCAGAAGTGTCATCAATATAAAGAGATGACTCACTTAATTTAGCGGCGGTATTAATTAATTTTGGCCAGGCAGTCTCGTCGATATTGCCACTGCGAAGTTGCGTAAGAGAAATTCGCGCTTCGCTGGCAAGTAACCGCATCATAACTTGTTCTTTGCCCATCTCGACTGAGAAATATGCAACAGTTTTTTTTTCGCGCATAGCTGCAGATAAGGCGATATTTAAGCTAAACGCTGTTTTACCCATAGATGGGCGAGCGGCAATTATTATAAGCTCACCAGGTTGAAAGCCAGCGGTTATTTTATCTAAGTCAAAAAAACCTGAGGAAAGCCCAGTTACATCTCCCTTATTTGCATATAATTTCTCAAGATGTTCTAAACTCATTTTTACCAACTGAGAGGCGTCAACTAAATCTTGATTTGTATTTGTTTCAGCTACATGAAAAATAGAGCTTTCAACCTCATTAAGAAAACTGTCTAGATCAGAAAAATCCTGAGAATAAGCCTTATCGACAAAAGAGCTTCCAGTAGAAATTATTTTTCTCAAAATATTTTTTTCGCGAACGATTTGTGCATAACTTCTGATATTCACTGTTGAAGGGGTAAGATCCATCATCTCAGTCAAATAGGTAGGCCCCCCTACCGAATCGAGTTGTCCTGTTTGCATAAGATAATTTGAAACAGTTATAAGATCTGTTGGCTGACCACGGCGATTAAGTTCGCGAATTGATGAATAAATTATTCGGTGAGCCGGTTTATAAAAATCTCCATCATTAATAAGATCGGCAACTTGATCCCAAGCGTCCTGTTCAAGCATCAATCCACCAAGAACAGATTGCTCTGCTTGAATATTTTGCGGCGGAATACGCCCATCCATGTATTACATCCCCACGCGGCTGCCCGCGATCCCCAAGCGACAAAAAACTATTTTGCGGGCTCTAATCTTAGAAGAAATTCAATGCTGACCCGCTGTTGCTACTCTTATCAGTTTCGAATATTTTTAGCGTGAATCTTGTAAGTATCAATCTTTTTTTTAAGTGTATTGCGGTTAATGCCAAGCAGCTGCGCAGCGCGGACTTGATTGCCACGACAGTTGGCCAAAGTTAATTCAAGTAAAGGCTTTTCTACCTGCTCGAGCACTATATTGTAGAGACCACTTATTTCAACTTGAGTGTCTTTTTGTTGGCGAAAAAGCACCTCAAGCTTGCTCTTCACAAGTTTTTCAAGGCTTACAGATTGTAGATTGGCGACAAAAAGGTTATCAGAATTATTCAAAGCAGGTACCAAGATATTAGCCTCCGAGAAAAATTAAACTCCGCGTGTATTGCAAGACCAAATATACTTATGTTGCTGTAATTGCAACCTTGCAGATGAATTATTTTTTAATATTTTTTCTGCAAGCCAGCGTGCCTCAATTTTTTCAAAGCTCGGGCTGTACAGGACCGCGTATTTTTCATTTAAGAGATATTTTTTACTGAAATCTTCTGCCCAAAAAAAATCGTTTTCGGAGCAGATCACAAATTTAAATTCGCAGTTGACTTCAGGTAAATTTAAATTTTCTAAAAAAAACTTATTTTGTTCCCCGCTATCAGGCGTTTTTACATCAATAATTTTTCGCACGCGCGGATCAACATCTTTGCAGCTAATGTCACCACTGGTTTCGAGCGAGACATTGTATCCTAAAGTACAAAGATCTTTCATTAATAGAAGACTATTTTTTTGCAAAAGTGGTTCACCACCAGTAATGCAAACATGCTTTGAGAGATACTTTTTTACTTCAGTAATAATTTCAGCTATAGATAGATTTTTGCCTTCAACGTAGGCATATTTTGTATCACAATAATTGCAGCGCAAATGACAGCCAGATGTACGTACAAATACCGTCGGAAGTCCAGCCAGCGTCGACTCACCCTGAATACTGAAAAAAATTTCGTTGATCTTTAACATTGAGCTCCAAAACAGGACTACTAAACCAAAGGGCCCAATAATAAACTGTTGTAATGAATCGTTTATTTAAGCGCTTTAGCAGAGATATCATTGGGCTTGTTTGGCTGTCTATCGGAATTTTTCTAGCTTTTGCATTACTTAGCTTTCGACCCACAGACCCTTCATTTAATTCAATTGGTAAGGCTTATCACGTCTATAACTTTTGTGGTTACTTTGGGTCTTATTTAGCAGATATTTTTTATCAATTATTAGGAGTAAGTTCATGGGTTTTGGTTTTAAGCAATTTACGCCTTGCCTGGAGAAATTTTAAAGGACAGGAACCTAAAAAGAAGCGCTCGCAGTGGCTTTGGCTTACCTTATTGCTGTTTACCTGTGCTAGCTTATTAGCATTATATTTTCCTGAAAAGCAAATATTTATGGGGCAAATTCGCCTTGGTGGCCTTTTGGGCCATATTATTTCAAAAGCATTAATAAGTGCCTTTAATCAAATTGGAGTTAGTATTATTTTATGGACAGCGGCATTGATACTTCTTGTTTTTTATACAGAAATGTCTGTTGAAGAATTATTTTCTCGCCCAAGACTTTTAATTGCAAGGGTATGGTCGACGATTTGTAGACTACGTATATTTGGTAGTATTTTGTCATTTTCTGCAGTGGTTTTTAAGAAGATACAAAATTTACTAGAGGCGCCAAAACTACTAGCGGCTAATACAGAAACAATGGCTATGCCTATAAAAAAATTCTTGCCTATTAAAAAAGACATAGCAGCAGAAGAGAAAGAAGAACAAATACAAGTAATGGTTCAGAGTGAGCCTATTGAAAGGCGCCCAATAAGTCTCAATAAAAGTATTCAAAGAAAAATTGAAAATTGGGAGCTGCCGAAAATATCGCTGCTTGAAGACCCGCCCTATAATCGCAATCGTGTTGATGACAGAGAAATTCGCGAAAAAGCACAGAGATTATTAAATAAATTGCGGCATTTTAATATATCAGGAGAGGTTGTAGCCGCAAAACCAGGGCCAGCAGTTACCATGTTTGAGTATAAGCCAAATGCAGATGTTAAAATAAGTAGAATTACAGACTTGGCAGATGACCTTTCGTTAGAACTTAGTAGTGAGTCTGTTAGAATTATTGCGCCAATTCCTGGGCGCGACGTGGTAGGTATAGAAACTTCTAACTCATCAAGAGAAACAGTTTATCTGAAAGAAATTTTAGCAGACGAAGAATTTTGGGATGAAAAAATAGCCTTGCCGCTGGCGTTAGGCTGTGAAGCAGATGGCACAAGAAAAATCGTAGATTTACGAAAAATGCCACATATGCTTGTGGCCGGGACAACGGGCTCAGGTAAATCGGTATTTATAGTCTCGCTATTAACCGGGTTACTTTTTCGACATTCTCCGAAAACATTGCGACTTATATTGATTGATCCGAAGCAGGTAGACCTAGCAACGTTTAGCAAAGTACCACACTTATTAATGCCTCCTATTCGTGAATCGAAGAAAGCTATTAATGCTCTAAGGTGGGCGATTAAAGAGATGGAAAAACGTTATCGCTCAATGGCTAAATTTGGCGCCAGAGATTTAGAGTCATTTAATCAAGCAGTATCGCGACTAGCGTCAGATGAATTTAACAAACACGAAATTACAAATGCAGAGGCTGAGGCTACGTATAACGGCCAGACCTACTACTATACTACGCAACCATACACATTAATAGTAGTTGAAGAGTTTGGTGATCTTATGTCGGTCGACAAAAATAATGTTGAGCAGTGTGTTGTGAGACTTGCGCAAATGGCGCGCGCGTGTGGAATTCACTTGATTCTAGCAATGCAGAGCCCGCGAAAAGACGTAATTACGGGGCTAATAAAAACCAATATACCTGGGCGCGTTAGCTTTAAGGTAGCGAGTAAGATGGATTCAAGAATAATACTTGATGAAAGCGGAGCGGAGCGGTTACTTACGCGTGGGGATATGCTTTACCTTGCTCCTGGGGTTTCTAAACCGCAGCGTCATCACGGGCCTTGGGTTACAGATCAAGAGATTCAGGCCGCCTGCCAATTTTGGGTTGATCAGGCAGAGCCTGAATATGATCCACAGGCCATGAAAGCACTCGAGGGCCCCAATACAGAAATTGATGGCTTTGTTGATGACTCAGCCGGAGAAGTAGATGACGCAGAAATTGATGATAGATACGACGAAATTTTAGCCTATATATCTACACTTAAAGAGGTAAGCGCATCACATATTCAAATGCGCTTTCGCCTGGGCTATCCTAGGGCGGCACGCTTAATAGAAATCTTTGAGCAACAAGGCGCTGTGGGGCCTGCAAGCGGCAGTAAAAAGCGCCAAGTTCTTATTAATGAATTAAAATAAGTTTAGCATTGTGCTAGAAGTTATCTATGTATAAGTGCTTGGGTTTATTGCTAAGTTTATCTGCGTTTGCGGCCGCGCCAAAAATTAAGGTGCCAGACGTTATAAAAATGGCAAAACAAAAATTGGTTGAACACCGGCGGACTGAGGCAGTAGATATTTTGTTAAGCGCTATACTTGATGAAAATATGGTCGACAGTAAAATTGAATTACAAAAAGAATTATATCAGACAATAACACTTTTTATGACCAACGAGGGTCAGCGACTATTTGAGCTCGCAGAGTCTATTCGCTTGTCTGGCCAACTCGGCTACCAGCCGAAATACGAAGAGGCGTTTGGCCATGAGGGTAAGCAGTTGAATATTCTTTATGGCGAGGCATTGGGATATATTAAAACTAAAAATTGTAAAAAGGCGTTAGAAATTATATCAGACATAGACAGTATTAATCCGAAAAGTGACGAAACCACTTATTTGCGTTATCGGGCACAAATCTGCAGTGGGGCAGCCATTGAGGAATTGAAGGAAGAGGCCCTGCCAAAGCAGAAAAATTTTTTACCATACATAAAAGTCACTTTAGCACAAAAAGCATTGCGTGAAGAAAAAGCAGAAGTAGCACTATCATTAGCTAGAGAGGCTATTTTCGCCGATACGAATTTTCCGATGGGATATTATTGGGCATGGAAGATTTTAAAAAACGAAGAAAATGTAGGTCTTGACGAGGCGCAAAGGTATTTAGCGCTTTGTAAAGTTGTGATGCCAACATTGCGGCGCAAATACTACTGGGAGCCTGAGCTATGCGTAGACACTGAATCTGTCGAGGCATATATTAAGAAAGTAGAAGGCCAAGCATCATGATGACAAGGTGTTTTTTTATTTTATGTTCTCTAGGGGTATTGAGTTGTGGCGTAAAAGGAGACCCGAGGCCACCATTAAACCCTCCAGAGCTTGGTCGAGGTAAGCCAACGTTCAAAAAAGCTCTACAAAAAATCGATTTTCAAAAAAATAAACCAGTACAAAAAGAAGATGAAGAAAAAGACGAAAAAGACCTCGATAGCGAGAAAAACGGAGAGCTTTAATTTTGATGGAGTAATTACGGCTCTGGTTACGCCCTTTAAAAAAGGGCGTGTCGACTTTTCATCTCTCAAAAAAATTGTACGCTCGCAGATGGATTGCGGGATTCAGGGGTTCGTTGTTAATGGCACAACCAGTGAAAGCCCCACTCTAACAACTCAAGAGGTTGAACAAATATTTCGGCTGGTAAAAAAAGAAACGTATGAAGCAGTACCAATTATTTTAGGGACAGGCACAAACTCTACGCAAACTACTATTCAAAATACTAAATTGGCTGAGCGTTTAGGTGCACATGCGGCATTAATTGTAGCGCCATATTACAATAAACCCCCGCAGCGAGGCTTGTTTTTACATTATTCATCTGTGGCTAAATCTGTTCGGTTACCAATAATTTTATATAATGTACCATCACGAACAGTTATTTCACTATCATCAGAAACAGTATCAAAACTTTCAAAAATAAAAAATATAGTCGGAATCAAAGAGACCTCAGGAAAAACAGATTTTTTTATAGAAGAAGAATCGATTAAGCAGAATAAATTTATTTTACTAAGTGGCGAGGATAGTACGTGTATTGATTTTATGCTAGCCGGAGGGGCGGGGGTTATATCGGTTATTTCACATATTATCCCAAAAGAGTTGCGAGTCATTTCTGACATGGCATTACGTAAAATACAGCAAGCACGGCAAGAGTACGCAAAGTATACGCATTTAAACCAGTTACTTGGGATTGAAATAAACCCCATACCGGTAAAAAGCATGCTTCACCTTATTGGTATGATTGAATCCCCTGAGTTGCGGTTGCCGCTTGTAACTGTTACTAAGGAAAACAAAAAGATGATTAAAGATGAACTCACTCTTTTGGGGCTCATTTGATGATTAAGGCGCATATAATAGTAAATGGAAGAAATGGCCGAATGGGTAGAGAAATCATAAATCTTCTTTCTCGCAGCATAGATGCTAAACTTCACTCGGGCACCGCCCTTGCTAAAATTAAACCGACTAAACTAGCTGTGGCCATTGATTTCTCTTCAGCACAAGGACTGCGATCAGTAGCCGCTTGGTGTGTAAAAAAAAATGTACCATTAGTTAGCGGGACAACAGGTTTGTCAGATAAAGATATGAAAATTTTAAAGAAGGCAAGTAAGAAAATCCCAATTTTATGGTCACCGAATATGAGCCCTGGCATAAATATAATATTGCATATGATTGATATTATTGGCGCAAAGGCGAATTCTTATGATATTCAAATTGAAGAATTTCATCATACGCAAAAAAAAGATTCTCCGAGTGGTACGGCAAAAATGCTGCAAAAGGCATTTATTAAGAATACTAATAAAGTGCTGCCGCCTATTCTCTCTGGCAGAGGCGGGGGCATAGTAGGAAATCACAAAATATGGTTTATGGCCGATCAAGAAATTTTCACGATTGAGCATACGGCGCTTAATCGTTCTATTTTTGCAAAAGGAGCTATTATAGCGGCAACCTGGTTAAGACGGCAGCCCCCAGGATTCTATGAATTTCGAGATATATTTGATGAATAAGGAACAATATATTCTAATTTCGTTAAAAACGTTTTCTAGTAAGGGCACCACAGCAATGCGAGAGGCGTTAGAAATGCTAGCAAAAGAATTTAGAATAGTAGCGCTTTCGTCAGTGTACAGCGTAGATAGGCCAGCTGAAAGTTTAGCAGGACTGCGCGATCTAAAAAAAGAAGAGCATTTAGAGGGGCTTAGTGTTGTTATTCATGCGGCAACAGAAAAATTGCCACGAGAAACAATTGAACATCTTGTTAATATTGAAGGCAAACTTCAATCAGAAGCACTTAAGAGATCTGTTAGCATGAATTTATTGGTTTATGGTAGTGAGGTATTAAT
>Ga0154799_1053_pt4 | contig 12384 bp, 14 predicted proteins | sample Rifle2008BG16ft_FD_105807 | JGI IMG/M metagenome (GOLD analysis project Ga0154799, IMG submission 105807) | Bdellovibrionales bacterium RBG_16_40_8 | reverse complement strand
TCAGCTGGCATGGGAGTCTTGTCCGGCTGCCTCAATCTGATGATCTTGTATTGAGCCTCTCCGGCAATCGGCTTTCCGTCTAAATTGTGGAGTGTAGCCTGCAGTTCAAATGACTTTTGCGATAGGTGGTAAGGCTCGCCTAAAACAAGGCTGGCTTCGACCGTTACAAATCCCGCTCTGTAACTGCGACTAGCAGATCTTGTTTCACCACCCTCATCAGAGACATCTGCGGAAATTTGATAGTCATAGAAAATACTCGACTTAACGTCGCCTGTCTTCTCATCAGCCTCTGGGGTAAATTCAATATCAAAATTACCGTCGGCCATTAGCTTAGATTTGCCAACTGCAACCGTTTGCGGTGAGTTTTGGTAGGCGCCATAGTCCCACCATGAAAAACCCCATCCGCAAAAACTATACCACCATGGTATATAGAGGCTGCGTTGAATACGCCAATTCACAGTACCCTGAGTAACCGGTTGGCCAAAATAATATTTGGCTTCGCCGCGAACCTTTACTTTGCGATTAAGACGAAGCGCCGACAGCGCCTCTTTCATTTCGACCTCAAATGTTGGCCGTTTATACTCTTCAACCTGAATAGATGACGAACCTGTATATACGCCTGCGACTTGAATCTGCCAATACCCCAATGGTCGGCCTGCTGGGATTGTAAACTCCCCCGAAGCCGTGCCAAACTCATTTGTATTTACAGTTACGCTCGCCACAGATTGGTAGTTGGGGTCATACAGGTGAACTTCTAAAGAGTCCCCCTTCGCCGCCGTAAGAAATTCGGCCTTTTCTTTAGCTTCGAAGGCCACAACCTTCCACATAATCTTCTGTCCGGGACGATAAATTGATCGATCCGAATAAACCAAAGAGCTTTTCTGTTTTCTGGCGGCGCTTTCGGGGTAAAAATAAATATTATCTTTTTTAAAGGCCAACATTTTTTGATGGCGCGCCACTGCAAAATAATTGCGTTCGTAATTTTCTTTTGCGCGAACCTTAAAACGAGCGGCACCCTCACCATCGGTGTTCTGAGACGCAACCACTTCGGGGGCTTGGTCCCATTGGTACTTATACAGGGTCACCTGAGCGGCCTTGACGGGTGTTCCGTTTTTACCCGAAAGCACTTTGAACTCATGGGTGCTGGCCGCTACCTTTTGCGACAGCATCACCAGATCAGTGAGGATAAATGGCGCGCCAATAACGGGACCTGAGCCATTCGAAAAATCGGCCTCACTAGAGGCCATAATATAATACGTTCCAAATTTATTTATTGGGGGAGTCACGTGATGAAGGTGATAAGCATAATCTTTAGTTTCGCTGAGAACTTCTGACCACTCGGCTACGGGCTTATTCCGTCGATTCGTCGCGAACTGTTCGGCGTTATCGAGCTGCCACGCATTGTACAAATCTTTTGTTGTGGTTAATTTTTTTTCAAGATTAAAAGCATAGGCCTTAAAGTAGACGTGTCTGATGTTCTTATAACGCAGAGTCAACGACGGTCTCTTTATCGTGTCGCTGCCCATAACTTGAAAGTTAAAGTCTTGTTGCTCAATTTCATAAATTAGCGACTTGCACCCTTGACCGCCCACTGAATTGGGGTAGGCCTTTTCGCCCGCTTGCGCCTCGCGATGGGCTTCGATCAAATGGCCGGGCTTAATTTGCTCGCGAATAAAATGGCCGAGCAAATACTGACCCCTAGCCCACCAAGCAAGGTATTTATTTTTTTTCTGAATATTCTTAAGAATTTCTAAAAGGCCATTTTTGACTTCTTCGTCAGAAATTCCCGTCCACAGGGCGTTGACTAACTCATACTGCGCCTCAAGAGCCGCTTCTGGTCGATGATTAGCTGCATGAAACGCCTGATGCTCACCCAACAAGCTTGCTATCCGCTCAAGGGGGTGCGCATCTTTATCTTTGCCGATCCGCTCTGTTGGGGGATGAGTGGCTAGACTGATAACCTCTACTTTATAGGATTCATTGTTTTGCTGGGGTGTCCAGTAGGATGTGTTTTTCAGATGTTTGGTCGCCATGTAGACAACGGCATCGCGAAGAACCGGGCGAACGGTTTCTGGGTAGTTATTTTTGCTTATGTAGCTAAGATAATGTGAAGACAAGGGCCTATTTAATTCGTCGCCCAAATTGATAACATTATCAAAGCCCGCCATTATGGCAGCTGAGATTTGATCTTTCGTCCAGGCCTTCAGGTCAATCTCACGACCTGAAACAGTTTTCTCGCGTTGTGAAATCTCCCACTGATAGACACCCATGTAGCGCATTAGCGAATGGACATAAAAGAGCTCAACTAAAGCCTTGCTCATACTGTCTTTTGGCCACGCTTCTGTTTTTAAAAAACGAACAGCGGTTTCATAACCATGTAACCCGATCTGCAGGCTCGTGGCGCGCACCAATGCATCCGTCACCACTAAATTATCGTTGGCTTTTCGACTCTTTATAAGAATCAGTATTGTTTCATCAAGTGCGGCCTGAAGTTTTTGTTCAGAAATAAGCTGCTCAACCCCTTCCCACGTTGCCTTCGTATTTGTACCTGTCATGGTCTTCTTCTCGCTTTCATTGTTTCTCAACTTACTGGCGCCACCGATGTCAGGGTAAAATGTAGCGACCACAACAACTACAAAAAAAATTGGCAGGCCTACGAACTTGGACCCAAACATTTTTTCAGGCCTGAATTTTATCATATTGCGATTCTGATTGGTCTTCGCGCGATTGACAAGAATGATGTCTTCACCCCTTGGCTTTGGCCCGGGTATAAGTAAAATAAAGCATATCGCCGCGCTTTTTTATGGGTACGTATGGTTAAATTTCGGCGTTGTTAGGCTGAGAGATTAGTTGAATGTCAGATTTTACGTGAAACCTGTGCTATTGCGCTAGGATTCTCACCATCACCTTCGAGATACCGGGGGATCCGGTCCGGTTATTGAAGTGTCAGAGTTCAGTAATTCCGTATAAAAAACACCCCTGCCAATAAACATGACAAGGGTATTTTATCTTATGATATTAAAAAAAATTAAAGTTTAAAACCGGCCAGAATTTATTTTGCAACCATTAATTGGAGCGGAGGCACTTGTAGATATTGTAACTACGTTAAATATATAGAATATTGGAAGAGGTGGCGACGCTCTAAACGTTGTGGTGGAGCTGTCAAGATTTTGTGATGGGCTTTCAGTGCAAATGAACTGAAGATCTTGCACTTTATCTCCTCCCTTTAACAATTTGAGTTTACCTTCTATTAAAGCCGCTGTGTTTGCAGCAGATCCTATTAACCTAACAAGAAAGCGCGTGCCATTCGTCGTGTCTTCTAGCAGGATATCAGTACTAGAGCCGGGAAATATCGTAACAGAGCTCGTGGTTAGCGACGCGGAAGAAAGCACTATGACTGCGTCGCTATTTACAGGTGCTATATAATCCACCCCAGCATTTGCGTAACATGCAGCTCCTACTATTATTGATGCGATCAAAAATAACTGTTTCATAAAAACCCCCTTTAATTAAATTTTATAAACTTAACACAAGGTTATTAGTGCAAACGCGGTGCCACTGTCTAAACTGCTGATTTTAAAGCAACGTCTCAAATTGACACGTACAACGTTTGCGCAAAAATACGATAACGATAACGATAACGATAACGATAACGATAACGATAACGATAACTTAGTCTATCCTTGTAAAACATCTGCACAACTGTCTAACGAACTTTTGCCTGTACTTATACATATAAAATATGTATATAATAAGAATGGCACCAACGGTTTTTAGGATATGGAAATTGCGGGTAATAGTTTATCCGAAAGATCATAAACCCGCACACGTTCATGTTATAGGACCTGAGGCCGAAGCAAAGTTTAATATTTAAAAGAGCGGCAAGAAACTCTTCGGAGGGCCTGGTATGAGTACCAAGAATAAAAAAATTAGTTACGGCAAGGTTGAGATTCCAGAAGACGCATTTGATCCAAAAAATGTTAAAGAGCGTATAACCATAATGGTAGATCAAGACGTGCTGGATGCCTATAGACATAAAGCTGCTAAGACTGGTGATAAATACCAATCTTTGATTAATCGGACCTTAAGAGAATCTCTTAAGCGACCCGAGCTTGAAGAACGAGTTGAAGTTTTAGAGAAAAAAATAAAAAAATTGAGTTGATTTTGTATCGATACCCAATCGCCATGAAGCCTAAGTGCTATTGGTTAGAGATGGTTTAAGCTTGAAATCCAGATAGGGTTCGGTGTATATGGGTTTTTCCCCTAACAACAGATCTTGGGCGCTCACAAAGGTCAGCTTATTCTAAGGCTGCGTCAGGAGTTATAATGATGTCAACGCGGCGATTCTGCGCGCGGCCTTCTGCTGATTTATTAGTAGCAATCGGCTTCTTAAAGCCATAACCGACGGAATCGATCTTCTCTGACTTCACACCGCTAGTTTGAAAGTATTCCGCCACAGCGGCCGCACGCTTCTCTGAAAGTTTTTGATTGATTCGAGCATCCCCAGTGGCATCCGTATGGCCTTCGACTATAATTTCTAAAGGCTTTAATGTGTCCGCAACCGTTTTCACTTTGGCCAAGATACCAAGTGAAGCGGCCGGAATGTCTGCACGACCGCTAGGGAAGGCCATAGACTTCAAACGAATGAGCAATTTGTCGCCCTGCTGATAAACTTCAGCCTCATCAGCACTAAATTGGGTTCGCGCGTTTTCTAACGCCCCCTGAATGTCAGCAGCCAGATTGGCTTGACTCAGCTGTCGATTCTTTTCACTCATGCTTATATCCATCTCGTTCATAGCCGTTTGAGCCTCGCCCACTTTTCCTTTAAGTCGGCGAATTTCGTAAGTCTGACGAACCAGCTTCACGGCATCGGCTTCGTCAAGATTTGAGCCTTTACGCTTTGTCGCAGCTAAGACGTCAATTAAGAAGCCAGCGCTTTCATTCGCCTTTGCGACAACTGGCAGGTAAACATCAGGATCGTGGCGATTTGAAAGAATAGTATTCTCTGCGTTTTTCAAATTAAATTCTGCTGTTTTTAACGTTTTCGGAACATTTTGTTTCGCACCATCGTCTTTAGCGCCGGTGACCATGGCCCGAGTTTTTCCAACTTGAATAGTTTGAATCGCTGCAAGCTCTAAATCCTGATAACCTCTCTGTAGGCTAGAAAACTCTTTTGGCGACAGGTCCTTGTCTAAATCATCTGCGTTATGGCTCAATTCACTATCGAGCTTATGAAGTTTGTCCTTAAGTTCTGGGAGCTTTCTAGCTCCTGCCACGATCGCGTCTTTACGAGAATCAAGAACCCCTTGCGCCTTCGGCTGACGATTTTCAGAAGTGACTCTTGCTCGCTTGAGATACGCCTTTGCATAGGCAATATCTTCTAAAACCGCCTCTTGCCCGCGGTTCTTATTTAAACTTTCATTCGCCTTATCTAAATATTTGAGACTTTGACTAAAATCCTTTTCGGCGAGTACATCGTAGTGGTTGGCGTAACCCTCACTGACGCCCGATTCCAGCTCAGCAATCTCTTCTATGGGGTTCGCCGTCTTAGCGACATCCGCCTTTTTGATTGAAGCGCCACAACCGGTGACGAGCGTTGAGCCAAAAAGGCTAAGTGCAACTATTAGAACTATATTACATACATCTTTTGTTTTCATAGGTCGTGTTCCCTCGCTTGGTGAGACTGAATGAATTTTAATCGATTTTATTTTTGGTTTCTTCAGCGCATGCGACCAAGCCTACGCTGAATATCGCGACTACAAGCCCCGACCGCAATAAAGTTGTCATTGCAAACCCTTAACATTTCTTCCGGTAACTAGTGCCACGGCAAACGAAATCAGCGCAAGGACTACGAATACAACCAAAAGTATCTTGGCGATTTCCATAGAAAGCCCCGCAATCCCAGTTGCTCCAAAAATGAAAGCGACAAGAGCCAATACAAAAAATGCAATTGCTGCGCGCATCATAAAAATCTCTCCCTCTGATAGTTGAACTTTCTACTAAATGCCAGCCAACGTGACCGATACTATAATAGTGAAAGCAAAATATGTGCCGCAGCGCTAGCGATCAGATTAATTTTAAAGATACATCTTTTGCGAAATGTCCGTTTTGTGAACATTTCTAGAGGATTTTTTGAACAAGACGTACTAATCATACACCACGACGAATCCCGAACGAAGGAGCATTAATGACAGATATAATTGGCAAAAGTCCCATCTTTATAAAAACCCTTGAACTTGCTAAACGGGTGGCGACAAGCAGTGCCAATATTTTCATTACAGGCGAAAGCGGTACCGGAAAAGAGGTGTTCGCAAAGTTCATCCACAACGAAAGTAAATGCAAGAAAGGCCCATTTGTCGCCATCAATTGCTCTGCTATTCCTGAAAATTTGCTTGAATCTGAACTGTTTGGCCATGCGAAGGGTTCATTTACTGGCGCTCACGACAAAAAAGTTGGCCTCTTTGAAGAAGCTGAAAATGGCACACTATTTCTGGATGAAATTGGGGACCTTAGTTTATCCTTGCAGGCAAAACTTTTAAGAGTTTTACAAGAGAGAAAAATTCGCCGAGTTGGAGAAAACGTATGCCGACCCATTAATTGTCGGATTATTTCAGCAACTCATAAGAATATAGCAATCGAGGTGAAAGAACAGCGATTCCGCGAAGATCTGTTTTTTAGACTTGATGTTATCCCGATTTATATCCCGCCCCTGCGCGAACGCCAAGAAGACGTTCTGCCATTAGCCGAGTTATTTTTAAGAAAATTTACCACTGAAAATGGGTCAACCACAAAGTTCTTTTCAAAAGACGTCGTCAATTTTTTATGTGAAAATCCGTGGTACGGCAATGTCCGAGAACTCGAAAATACCCTCGAGCGCGCCGTTGTTCTAAGCGATAAACCAGAAATTACTTTAATCGATGTAATACCTTTATCACCAAAACGAGAAGTCTCCTTAAATCAAGGCGAAGTCGAAGCTGACGAAAACACTTTCTCAGTACCGTGCAGAGGCCAACTTCTGCCATTGGATGAAATGATTCGACAGTATATTGAGTTCGCGGTTGCGAAAAAGGGTGGTGCCAGAGGTCATGCCGCCACAGAGCTGGGCATCGACCGCAAGACACTTTATAAAAGATTAAAACTTGAGGAGCAAATCGCGGCGATCGCTTAGTTATACTTTGAGCTGGATATCCGAGTATCCTGAGTTTGTGATATCAGGCCTTCAACAAAACCCTCGACAAATTTTATTGCAATAAGTTCGTAATCAAGCATCGGCAACCCATCGGCACTGAGCTCTCGACGTGCCGATTTTCTGTTGCTACTCTGAAATAAAAAATAAAGCGATGTGAATGCCGCAGAAGCTAGAATACCGAACCCAATTAGTTCAAAAACATAGCCGTTTTTGAGCCGATGGACCAAAACTAGAAAAGCGTCACCTGCACGAAATATCGAATATACAATTGTCGTCGCAAGAATGACGCCCACCAGAACTTTAAAAACTATACTATAAATTTCTTCACGATTGGTTCGCTTTATAAACTCGATCATGCTGATACTATTTTCGTCGACGCATCACTAAAGTGATTAAACTTCCTGCGACCAAACCCGCAGCGGCCGCAATTGCGACACTTTTGCCGGGGTTTTCTTCGACATAGTGTCGACTAGACTTAGCGTACTCATTAGCCGCATGAACGAGATTTGAAGCCATTGCCCCGACCTTCGCCCCGGCATCATGTGAAATCTCTTCAAACTTCTTTTCAGCCGCTTGGATTTTAGTTTTAAAATCCTGTGGTGGAACATTTACTCTACTTAATGTGTCAGGTGCTGCCGTTGCCATTTTGCCCGCCTTTATGGTTTGTTGTTTCGTTTTAATTTATTTTCCCAGTGCTTTTTTAATGTCTGTCGCGGCTTCTGTCTTTTTAGATTCAAATCGTTTGAGAATATCTGAGAGCTTTTTGCCGTATTTATCTTGGGCTTCGCCGTAGCGCTGTTGAATCAGACCACCAATCGCCTTCGCGTCGCCCTCTGTCTTATCCAACTCATCATCAGTTAATCTCCCCCACGCCTTTTGCACTTCGCCTCTAATTTCTAACCACTTCCCTTTAACTACATTTTCATTTAATTTCATACTTCCCTCTTTCTTTGTACATTACATATTATCTACCAAAAGTTGCAAAAATCAGACCATGAGCCATTGCCATTGAAAAGTCTGCCAGAGATTCAAGCGAATAACTGGTGGGGATTAAACGGTCACCGTGGGAATATTTTGAACAATGAACCGATTCAAGTGATACCTAACTTGTCAAAAGGAGATCAGTTTCGGCTGGTCGGTTTGTGAGAGACGGATGCGGGAAACCCGTGTCACGAATCTGAGACGCTACGCATAGTGAAGGCAGCTAAGCATCCGTTGTGAGTCACAGCCATCATTTTCACAATATGGAGTACGGTGCATTTTGTCACATACGGGATATTATTTCTCTCATTTTAAAAATCATAATTTTCATCTGCATCTATATATATGTCGAGATCCAAAAAGCAACTTGGTCAGCAAATTGCATACACAGCTTTTGCCATTCAAAACAAAAATGATTTTAAAAAGGAAAAATACATGACTTATCATAAATTTAAAATATTCGTCTCTTCGCTTGCGTTCTTATCATTGGCTAGCTGCGCAAATACACCACACAAAGTAGCTGACTTAGACAAGCCAAGGACTTCATTTACAGAAGAAGAGGATGGGCGTCAGGTTACCAACGCTGCAGCTAAAGAAGTCAATGCCCACAATTTTGTTGAAATTGATTTCAAACAAGCAAGTGCTGTTCTCACAAAAAACGCAGCTTCATCGTTAGAGTCAGCAGTACTGCAAGCCAAACAAAGAGGCGAAATCAATCAGATAATTGTTCTTTCATGGTCAGACGAAGAATACCCATCAAAAAAACTAAATAAGCTCTCAAAAGTACAAAGTGCTTTGGCAGAAAAGAGAAATGTAGCTGTTAAAAAGTATTTTGCTTCAATGAAAAGCGTTGATGTTGACACCTATAATATGGCTGAAAGACCTAATGCACTTTCAAAGTGGTTTAACACCCCCGACACTAAGCTTAAAAATGCATTGATGGCTGCGGGTTTGCCTACAACTGGCGATGATCTTCAGTATCCAAGCAAAGCATCGCACTCCGTAATTTTGATAAAAGTAGACTAAATTGAAAACGAGGATGCTATGAAATTAAAAAATGTATTAATGACGCTGTGTTTGGTGCTTATTAAAGGTCAGATTGCAAATGCTGAAGGGTCGAACTTAGGTTTGTTCGTTGAGCCCGCTTTGACCTACGAACTGGGAACAGCAACTGTTGATTACCCATCACCACTGTCAACGTCTTCTGGAAGTTCAGATGGCTTCGGATTGGGCGCGAAATTTGGCTTTCACATATCAGAAGCATTTTTTGTGGCGTTGGATGGTCGATACTCAATGCCCCAATATAAGGACTCATCAGTTAACTATGATGCTAAATCAGTTTCTACGAACTGGGGTCCTGTAGTTGGTATTCAAATGCCAAATATTGGTCTGCGTATTTGGGGAGCGCTAATTCTAGGCGGCGAGTTAAACCCTGAGAAGAGCGGAAGCTTCGACGTTGCTTTTAAGAAAGCGTCTGGGTATCGAATTGGCACGGGTTTCAGAATATCTGCAATAAGCTTAAATTTAGAGTATCAGCAGTTAAAATACGGTGAAACCACCTTGGAGCAGATCGGACCATTTAGTTCAAATTCAGCTTTGAATAGTGTGACTCTTAAAAACAAATCATGGATAGCAAGCGTTTCATTTCCACTAGAGTTGTAAGGTAGAGCAAAAAAATTAAATGAATTCTACAAATACACAAGCTGAGTGGGCACAGATAAAAAGTAAAATTTCCTCAAAATTGGAGTAAGTTTGAGGATGCCGATTTGGACAGCTTTAGAGGGAATTTAGATCTTATTTCTGATAAAATTCAGAAAACGTATGGCTACAGCAAAGACAAGGCCGAGACTGCGGCCCCTCTGGTTGATCACGTCATCCCTGATGAGCCGGTCAGGCAGTTGGTGCTATCTCTGCCTTTTCAGTTACGCGCACATAGCTGCTGGCCTACTGGAGGCTAATGGAATTCAGGTCGAAATTCTGGTTTCAGAAGAAGATGTTGTTAATACTGAGAAAATTTTGAATCAGACGGCACCTGAGGCGCATCGAGTTCTTTAGGTGTTGATTTTGAGCCCTTTTTTCGAGATGCTCTTCATGCCTTCTTGAAAAGCAAAATTGAAAGAATGCAAAAACTTGAAAAGGCTGCATTTAAAAAAACAGAGGGTGGTAAAAAATTATGAATTTTGATTTACAAACCATTTGGATTGCCGGAGGGATTCTTCTCATTATTGGCGAGATGATGACGGCTGGGTTTTTCTTACTATTTATTGCGCTCGGCTGTTTTGCTGCGGCCCTTTCGGCATCATTGAATTCATCATATTTTACGCAGGGTTTGATTTGCTCTATCGTTTCTGTGCTTGGCGTTGTGCTCCTGCGAAAGCCAATCCAAAAGCGACTATTAAAGGGGATCAGCATCAGTGCGGATATAGGCAAAGAAATACTAGTTGATCATCCGATGCCGCCACATAAGCAATCGCGTATAAGTTATCAAGGGACCACCTGGTTTGCTACTAATCTTGACTCAGAAGATATAAAAAAAGGCGATCGAGTAATCATTGTGGGAATTGACGGAAATATACTTTTAATTCGAAAATTAATATAAAGAAGGTGTTTTATGGAAATTTTAACTATTACATTTATTGTATTTGCTTTTATCTTTGTCGCACTAAGTGTTCGGATTGTACCCCAGCAGGCGGCATATATTGTCGAGCGCGTAGGCAAATACAGTCGGACCCTAGAGGCTGGATTACATATTATGATACCCTTTGTTGACCGTGTTGCGTACAAAACAGATCTTAAAGAAGTGGTTCTTGATATTCCTCCTCAAATTTGTATTACAAAAGACAACGTACAAGTCACAGTTGATGGTGTGATTTTTTATCGCGTTATTGATCCCAAAGCAGCCTCATATGGAGTTAATGATTATGAAGTTGCGATCATCCAATTGGCGCAAACAACATTACGTTCTGAAGTTGGCAAAATTGATCTAGATAAAACCTTTGAAGAGCGTGAGAAGGTTAATAATGCCGTAGTTTTGGGTATTGATAATGCAACCCAGCCGTGGGGAGTTAAAGTTCTTCGCTACGAAATTAAGTCTATTACTCCGCCCAAAGATGTGCTTGATGCCATGGAAAAACAGATGAGAGCAGAACGCGAAAAGCGCGCCAAAGTACTTGAATCTGAAGGTGCTCGAGACTCAATGATCAATAACGCCGAGGGCCGCAAACAAGATGTCATTAAGCAATCTGAGGCGGATAAGCAAAGACAAATTAATCAGGCTCAAGGACAGGCTGAAGCTATTTTATCCGTTGCTAAAGCAACAGCCGATGGAACGAAATTGGTGGCTATCGCATTAGCTACCGATGGCGGCAAAGATGCTGCCGCACTCCGAGTAGCTGAGGAGTACGTGAAACAATTGGGTCACATGGCTACTAACGCTGATCTATTAATTGTCCCCAGCAATGTCGGCGATCCAAACTCAATGATCGCCTCCGCCTTTAGTGTCTTTGATCGAGTCAAATCGAAGCAGTCTTCAACCAAAGGGAGTTAATTATATCGAACTTGAAGAAGCTTCCATTCAAGACATTATTTTCGATTTTGATGGAACCATCATTAAATCACGACAGAATATCTACAAGATTAATCAAATTGTATTCTAGAAAGCGTTAGATCGAGAGGTCTCGCTCGAAGAATCGATTGAAAATTTTCATCCTGAATTTTCAAAATTATTTGAAGCTTTTACGGTCACCTGCCCGACAAGCGAAGTGAAGCAATTTCCGACTGGGGTTTAGTTGCCGAAAGATTTTCGTACGACTTATTCGACGGCGCACTTGAACTTCTTTATTGGCTAAAAAGCCTAGGCATAAGGTTGCATTTATGGACGGCTCGCGATGAATACTCGGCTAGAAGTATATTAAAAAAACATGAAATCGAACATTTTTTTACAACTTTCGACTGATGATCTTATCGAGCTTTACGCAAAACTGAACCCAAAAATTCAGCTCCCTAAGCCCCTACCAAATTCATCGCGGCCAAGGGATAAGGCATGTTTTTGACCATACTGTTTTTGGTTACCGCTTGACTTGTCACTAAAAGAGCTTTAGCTTTTTCCCATGTCCAAAATGAGAAAAGTTGTGTTATGGCTTTCACTTGTCAGTAATCTCTGCTTAGTAACCGGTGCTTTAAATGCAGAGGCTCAAAGTAGACCTGAACTCATT
>Ga0154799_1054_pt2 | contig 12521 bp, 11 predicted proteins | sample Rifle2008BG16ft_FD_105807 | JGI IMG/M metagenome (GOLD analysis project Ga0154799, IMG submission 105807) | Bdellovibrionales bacterium RBG_16_40_8 | reverse complement strand
CACCAATACGCCGAAGCCCTGGCTTTAATTTTCTGGTAAAAACCTTGGCAATCGAAGGATACTCTTCAAGAGGAAACTCAGCCTCAGACATATCAATATTATAACGATCAATAAACCAATCTCGTGCCTTAATTGCCATTGCCGGTGGATTTTCAATTCTGGCAAGCTCACCAACTACTTGGCTTAAAAAGTTTTTTGGTAAAAGTTTTAAAAATTCCATTTAGAAAAGGAATTTAAATCGTCTTCGTCATTGTCACAACAAGTCTATGCAGAAAAAGAAATTTTATGTTACAATTTCATCTGACGCAATGCCTTACCAGAAGAAACCCCATACCTTAAAAATCGGGCTAGATGCAGATCTTGCCGAAGAGCTGAAATGGCTAGTGCCAGGCTATAGTTCATACAGGATTTTAAAAAAATCAGTTGATGCCCGTAACCGTCATAACCCCCATTTTATGTATTCAGTTGAAGTTTATGGCCCCGGAGAGTCTCCGCAAGAAAGAAAAATTACTGTAGAAAAAGTCAACTACCAAGGCCCAAAGCCTATTATTATTGGCTCAGGCCCGGCTGGGCTTTTTTCGGCCCTTCGCTTTGTAGAACGAGGTGTGCCCTGCAGACTTTTTGAACGGGGTTCAGATAGCGTAACCCGCATGAAGGCCATCAACAGATTTTGGCGTTACGGTGAGCTTAACCCGCAAAATAATGTTTGCTTCGGTGAAGGCGGTGCTGGCCTTTACTCTGACGGCAAACTCATATCTCGCATCAAATCACCTTATATACCTTATGTGATGAATCGTCTGGTAAAATTTGGCGCCCCTGAAGAAATTGAGTACTTGGCAAACCCCCATGTGGGGTCTGATAGAATCAGAAGAGTAATACCAAAAATTCGCGAATTTCTATTAGCAAACGGATGTGAAATTTTTTTTGACACTCAAATAACACAAATTTTAACCACCACTATATCCGCAAAAAAATCAGTTATCGGGGTAAAGACTCTAAATAACGAAACATTTCATACTGATAAAATTATTCTTGCTACCGGTCACTCGGCCGAAGACATGTTTTATCACTTGGCTGAAATTGATGTAGCAATAGAAGGTAAAAGCTTCGCTGTAGGATTACGAATTGAGCACCCCCAAAAACTTATCAATCAAATTCAATATCGTGAAGCTGCCGAACACCCAAAACTGGGTGCCGCCAACTATCGACTCGCCTATCATAACAAAAAAACTGACATCGGCATCTATAGCTTTTGCATGTGCCCTGGCGGTTATGTTCTTTCTTGCAATACCGAAGAAAACCGTGTCGTTTGTAACGGTATGAGCAATTATAGCCGCAACTCACAATTTGCTAATGCCGCAATTGTTGTAAGTGTTGATCATGAAAAAACCTTCGGAAGTAATATATGGGGTGGGCTTAATTTTCGACGCGAACTAGAAGAAAAAGCTATGTCGCAAGTGAGAGTTGCTCATGGCACTAACGAAATACCAGCCCAGCGCTTAATTGATTTTTTAGCAAAGCGTGCGGGGCAAACTTTACCCTCGTCATCGCCTTCAGGGGTAAAGGCTGCAAATCTTCATGAACTTTTACCTGAAAATATTTTTCAAGAACTTAAATCTGGAATAGAAAAGTTCGATAGCAACATGCACGGCTTTATTTCAGATCAAGCGCAACTTCATGGGGTAGAATCACGTACCTCTTGTCCAATACGTATAACGCGAGATAAAGAAACCTTGCAGTCAATTACCCATGAAGGACTATATCCCTGCGGCGAAGGTGCTGGCTATGCAGGAGGAATCACCAGCGCCGCCTGCGACGGTATTAAGGTTGTTGAGAAAATTTTGAACTGTTAAACCACTTAAGCTCTTTTTCATCTACAGGTTCACCGACAGCAAGACGCTCTTGAATATCTTGAGCTTTGTCAGCTTCACGTTTTTCTTTTTGCCTAAGCTTTTCTTGTTCGAAATATTCGGTCGTAGTATGAATAGTATTAAGTTCTGATGAAATATCAGTCAGCTCTTCTTCTCCTGTAGAATAACTTTTTGCTACAACTTCGCTAGAAAGCTCAGTGGTCAAACCTGCAAGAGTTTTTTCTTCTTCGACGGTTTCGCCTATACCCTCTGGTATCAATTGATCAATTTCACTAAGAGAAGGTAGTTCATTAATATTTCTTAAATTAAATATTTCAAGAAAGCGCCTTGTTGTCTCATAAAGCATTGGGCGTCCTGGGAGCTCACTTTTACCGGCAAAATGCAGCAACCCTTTATCCATTAGCGCGCGCATTAAATGCCCCGACTCTACACCACGAATTTCATCGACTGCTGCCTTAGTGCAGGGTTGCCTGTAGGCGACAATCGATAACACCTCAAGCGCTGGGCCAGAAAGACGAAATGGGCGCGTCTTCACCAGATTTTGCAGAAATTTTTGGTTGGCCACTTTAGTGCGCAGTTGAAAACCACCCACAATCTCTTCAAGAGTAACTCCGCGATTAGAACTATTGTACTCGAGCGTGAGCTTTTCAAGAGCCTCACGAATATGCGCAGAACGCACCTTAGTACCTTGAAATGCTGATTTAAGCATCGCTACACTTTGTGGCTTATCGGTCGCAAAAAGCAAACTTTCAACAGCCGACAAGATCTCATCTTCAGTAAGCTCTTCGATATTTTCGATTTCTGCCGCGTCAAATTGTGTAAGCTCATTATCAGAACCTTCAATATTATTAATCGGCATTTCTTCTATAGGCACTTCTTCTGTGTCATTCGATTGCATAAGCATCTTTCTGTAAAAGCTCATAGCTTTCTACTTTTGAAAGCGAATCTTTATCTATTTCTTTTTTAGTTTCAATATGAATATCTGCGTAATGTTCACTTTGAAAAAGACTTACAATACCGATCTTTGCTAACTCCAAAAGTGATAGAAAAGTGATGAGAAGCTGATCTTTACGATTTGTCTCTGCATCAATAAAATCTGAAAGTTTTGTCGGTCTACCAACGATTAGGCGCTCACGCATTTGCCATATACGATCAGCCACAGACTGCAAACTATGCGTCACTCGATGCACTGCTTTTTTTACATTTTTTATAGTCAGGCGATAGGCAGAAATCAGCGAATAAAGCGCTCCTTTTTCATCAAGAATAATTTCACTTTCATCTACCGATATTTCTTCACGCAAGCCTCGTGCCCAGACATCTCGCCCCATAAGGTTTCGCTTATAAAGATCTTTGCCTGCATCTTGAAACATTTGATATTCAAGCAGTCGCTTAACAAGATCTTTACGTGGGTCTTCTTGCTCGATAACTTCGCCATCTTCATTGTATTGAGGTAAAAGCATTTTTGATTTTATCTGAATAAGAGTTGCTGCCATTGCGATAAAATCACCGGCCATCTCGATATTAAGCTTTTTCATGGCACGAATTGACTCAAGAAACTGCTTGGTGATTTCAGTGATATTTATGTCAAAAATATCCATTTCTTCGCGACGAATCAAATGCAGCAATAGCGCAAGCGGCCCAGAGAATTTATCAATATGTACGACAACACCCATCTAGTCATTCAACCAACAACTACGACTCTGGTCGAGTTTTTTCTGCGCTGCCTAAAATGACTACAAAATTTTTAATGCGCCGCTTCTAACACGCGCCACTTGTCACCCCTGAAAGATACGAATTTTCTCAGCCAGCATGTTGGCTTCTCCGCAGGCGAAAAATCGCTCTATGTTTTTGACCTTTTTTTCATCAGCTGGGTTCCACCTAGGGCTGTTGTCTTTATCAATCAGTACGGCGCGCACACCTTCAAAAAACTCATTTTCTTTGGAAAATCTTATTGCCATTTCCCACTCCGCAACGAAAACCTCGCTCCATGACTTATTTTTGTGTCTGCTATAGGCGTTAAAAAAAACTTGTTTTGAAGTTGGCGACCCAGCGATAAAGCGATTTTTTGCATCACGTATAAAATCAGACTTAGGCTCATAACAAATAAACTGGTCATACAAACTCTGATAATCTTTTTGTAAGAATATGTGCCTTACTTCTTCATAGGCTGCAAAATTTTCTGCTTGAATATTTTGTGAAGCCAAATTTTTCAAAAAATACTCGGTAATTAACGCGCGATTAGTAGCGGCATTTTCTCGCCATGAAAGTCTAAGTAAATCTGCACGAATTTGATGCTTTAATTTTTCGTCAATTTTTTTATCTATTAAAAAATCTGCAAGGCCAACTTTAACCGCATCTCGCCCTGAAATTCGCGCTCCTGTAAGACCCATAAATAGTCCGAACCCATCTGGGCAACGGTATAAAAAATTCGTTGCGCCCACATCAGCAAAAAAACCAATCGCTATCTCAGGCATTGCGAGTACTGTTTTTTCGCTCACAATGCGGTGACTTGCCCCATTCATAAGCCCCAACCCTCCACCCATAGCGATGCCCTCAGCAAAAGCAATTATAGGTTTTAGGTAAATATGAATTAGATAGTCGACAAAATATTCATGAGTGAAAAATTCTTTTGTTACGTCAAGTCTTCTGTATTGTTCTACAAGAGCGAGAGCTTTCACATCGCCGCCCGCGCAAAAAGCTTTTTCAGAAGTAGATTCTATAATTATCGCGGCGATCTTCGGATTTTTTGCCCACGCATGAAGTTTAGGCTCAATTAGTTTGTAACATTCTAAATTTAAAGAATTTAAAGCCTTCGCGCGATTAAGTTGTATTACCCCGAGGCCAAATTCTCCGGCCTGCTCTTCGGCAAAAAGTACTGGCTTGTCATTTATCATTTGTCACTTATCATTTTGAGAAATTGCATTCTATTATAATGTATTAAAAAAAAAGGGGTTATTAAACCCCTTTTTAAGTTTTCATATTTATAAATATTAAAAACTATTAATTACAAAACGGTAGCTGTGGCAGTATTTGGCAGGCAATCTGACAAAGCATAGGATCACCCAATGGGCAATCGCCACCGCCGCCGCCGTTGTCAGAAGAAAGGCCAACGTTATAATCAAGAGAGGTAACACTGGCACCATCTGCATCAGTCACCGTAATTGTTGCAGTACCTTTAGCAACAGTTGAAACTGCTCCTGAATCATTAACGGTCAAGATCGCCGGATTGCTAGAAGCAAACTTAAACGGCGCCTTACCGTTCATTACACTTACTGAAAAACTTGAATTTTCAGCAACTGAATTTGCGGCAGGTACAAGCCACATTTTTTTGCTTAAAAAGTGGTCTACAGCAGTAAATGCATCTACACGGCAATTACAAGCTGTCTCAATACTAACCTTTGCCCCTGATGTTTGTAAAAGCGCACGGATTTGCGCACCAGTTAAAGACGAATCTTGCGATTTCAAAAACGCAACAAGACCGCTCACTAATGGCGTCGCCATAGAAGTACCTGACAAGTTACCATACTGATCTTTTGGCAATGTCGACATGATGTTCTCACCAGGAGCCGCTAAATGAACAGTAGCTTTACCGTAGTTAGACCACGAAGGCTTGCTGTCAGAAGATCCTGAAGCAGCTACTGAAATCATATTAGGAGTTCCAGCATTTGCCGGGAACATATCAACTGTATCATTACTTTTGCCGTCGTTAGCTGCAGCAGCAACAAAAATAACTCCTGCATTGTCAGCCCGCTGAATTGCTTCAATCAACGCTGTTGCTTGTGAACGTGGTACCGCCGCACCCCAGCTGGCAGAAATCACATTTACTCGCTTTTCGATAGCATAGTCGATAGATCTAATTGCTGAGTTTAAATCTCCAGAACCGTCGCTACCTAAAAATCGAAGTGGCATAATTGAAATTTCAGGCCCTATACCGATTATACCGCCATCGATCAACCCCGTTGCAGCAGCAATACCAGCACAGTGGGTACCATGCCCTGGGTTTTGACTGCCCGTCTCATCCATCGGGTCAGAGTCGTTACCTTTAAAGTCATAACCAGGCACCATATTTGGCGCTAAACTTTTGTGATTGTAATCAACACCTGTATCAATAACCGCGATTACAACGCCTTTACGGCCTTTATTTGATGCCCTATCCCAGGCTTTTTGCGCCTGAACTTTAACGATAGCCCACTGATCTTTAAGCTGCGCTGGCGTTACTTCAGTATTACCTAAAGCGTAAAGTTGAAAATTCGGCACAACCCATTCGACGTTCTGGTCTGCAGATAATTTTGCAAGCGTCACTGCCTCATTAGATTTATCTAAATCTACCAGCATGTAATTGCCAGGCGTGTGCTTGTACATCACCGCCATACTGTTAGCAGAAAAACTTGCCATCTGCTGAACTGTTCTCATCCCCTCTACATTTTTGTATTTGACGAGAAACTCGCCAGCGTAGCCATGCGAACCGACGAGAGCAAATCCCAACCCGGCAAGCACCACTAATAGATTTCGTTTTACTTTATTCATTAACCCCTCCTTGAGTTGTACGTAAAATCGTATGACTAACTTTTGGATTTATGAAATTTTAATTTCATTTTGACGCAGTTAGACTGCACTTTTTTTCATCATTAGGCTCTAATTGGCTGACGCATCTCCTCGTAAAAAAAGCATCGGACGGTCATATGGCTGCACCAAAACACAAAAAACGTCAGATTTTTTTACAAGCGCGGGCTCGTCAGAAACGAATAGATGTCGACGCACAAACTTCAACGCACTCTGGCTTACTTGGATTTTATGAGACCGCTTTTCGCCGTTTTAAAACAGTTGTCTATCTGATAACCATTTTGCCCATTTACATTTTAAGTTCGGGGATTTTGGGCATAGCACTTGTCCCCGGCGTTATTATCTTTCGCCATTTTACCGCTCTAACCGCTAACTCACATTGGCTAATACAAGATCTCGTCATAGGAGTTTGCATAGCTACGGGATATATATTGTATGGCATAAGCCTCGTTATAATAGTGCCGTTTATAAATTTCGTTATTCGTGCAAAGCCAAAAATTTTTCGCGGCCCCTATTATTCGGTAGATTTTTTGCAATGGTACATGCATAACGCGCTTACCTACCTGGTACGTTACACATTTCTTGAGCTCATTACGCCAACTCCGTTTAATTTGCTTTTTTTTCGCCTTATGGGAATGAAAATTGGGGATGGCACACAAATAAATACATCTAATATATCTGACCCTTCGTTAATTGAGATGGGGCGCAATGTGACAATCGGCGGTTCAGCCACACTTTGTGCTCACTACGGACAAGAAGGGTACTTGATAATAGCTCCGGTTAAAATAGGCGATAAAGTTACCATTGGGCTTAAGGCTTCAGTACTTGGCGGAGTTACAATTGGCGATAGCGCAAGGGTAATGCCCCATTCAGTGGTTTTACCAAAAACTGTCATCCCACCTGGAGAACACTGGGGCGGAGTGCCAGCAGTAAAGCTGCGGTAGCTTTATAAATTCTATTTTGTTTGTTAGTTTATTGAGAGTTTTTAACAATCTATATTTCTTAACAATTTATATTTCTTAACAGGTAAACTGCTGCATATGACTTCTCCCGAACGTTTGAATTGCTCTAAGTTTATTGTGTGCCGCACATAGCAGTTCTAAATTTTGCAAATCGTTTGTTCCACCCTTTGCTACGGGCACTATATGCTCCACCTGCAACTGAAATTTCGACTCGCATCGACGACCTGTGATCAAATCAGTGTATGTGCATCTGTGATCTGCCCTACGCCATACCTCTACTCGCAAAGATTTTGAGATATGCTTTCTCACTCCACAACCGTCAACGCTGATTTCGGCGTCAGCACTTATATTGTGCCGCAATGCTGCTCCAGCGTTGGTGTTGCGCTGCGTTTTCAATTTAACATTGGATTCAATTATCGTTTCCACTCCAATTCTCGCTGGTTCAGGTTTTAACTTCTTCAATGCAAAATCAGCAAGTAATTCTACAAGTTCGCTATAACTTGGGTTTGAATTTTTATGAGAAAAAAGACTTTTTAACTCCTCAAGTTTCAGTCGAAGTTTTTCGTGCAGTACCATCGTTACTTGGGTATACTCTGCGGTTACGGCTTTAATTTTTTCTTTGGGTATTTCATTAGCTGCAAGATCTGGCAAAAGATGTAAAAGAATCTTCTCGGCCTCGCGCGCACTCTTTTGCTCAAGCGCTTTAAACACCTCACACTTTTTATCTTCTCCCAACTCGGTTTTCGATTTTGCCGTCTTCTTAAAAAACGTGTGTGCCTGTGCCACAACCACCAGACTCAATCGCCCTTCTGTTAGAGCCTCCGTCACTTGCGGAATTTCTTTCGCTACCCGCATTGCCGCCACTCGCCGGTAAGCACTAGACTCTGAATACCCTAGATCCCTGATGCAGTATTCAATGAGCGAACCATATCCACGTTCAAGGTGAAGATTTCTAGAATTCACCTCTTCAAGAAGCCTAATCACCTCCACAGTGATTTTTCTTTCTTCTGAAACTTTACTCCTAAGACAGAATTCAAGTTCGCTATCTGACAGGGCTCGGATATTCATTAAATCTCCTATTTTATATAGACATATTTTATATATGCTGGTTTATTTTTTTCTTGGGTTATTTTTATATAACCTTCTTTTTTTATTCATAAAAGTTACTCTAACACACATTTTAAAATATGAGTTTTCGACAAATTTTGCATTTTTGGTGGGCACAGAAAAGAGAAATTAAATGCCATTAGTTACCCTCTATCGGGGCGCAGGTTACAAAAAAAATTACATCGCGGGATCGGAGGTGAATTACAATTAAAATCATTTGTCTGCAAAACGTAGAAAAAAGAAAAGTCGTCAAGCCTAATAAAAAATATTTTTTATTTTTTTCGCAGCGCAATCTTAAATTTTTTCGCAGCTCAGACTTAAGTATCTTCGCAATCAGGACACCAAACTACCTTAAGCGTGTCTTGTGATGCAATGCTGCTCCAGCGTTGGTGTTGCGCTGCGTTTTCAATTTTGTTTCCAGTACAATTTCAACTTTCACTCCAATTTCAACTCTCACACCAATTTCAACTCTCCAAATAACCTTCAAAATCAACTCTCCAAATAACCTTCAAAATCAACTCTCCAAATAACCTTCAAAATCAGTCATCTAAATTACCCTTATAGACAAACCAATATTTTTTTTTATAAATTACCTCGTATGAAAAAAAAACGCTGTTTTTGGGTAGGAGAAAATAAACCCCACTATGATAGGTATCACGATAAAGAATGGGGGGTACCGGTTCATAACGACAAAAAGCACTTCGAATTTCTTATTCTTGAAGGAGCTCAAGCTGGCCTCAGTTGGGAGACTATTCTTCTTCGTCGGCAAGGTTACCGCGAAGCCTTTGCTAATTTTGATGCTAAAAAAGTAGCGCGTTTTGACACAAAGAAAATAAAGTTATTATCTAAAAACAAAAAAATAATTCGTAACCACTTAAAAATAAAATCGGCGATTACAAATGCTCGTGAATTTTTAAAAATTCAAAAAGAGTTTGGCAGTTTTGACACATATATATGGAGCTTTGTCAAAAACCGAACTATTGTGAACAAACCACGCACTCGTTCTAACCTACCCACGCGCTCTAAAGAAAGTGACGCTTTAGCGACTGACTTGAAAAAGCGTGGTTTTAAATTTGTCGGCAGCACTATAATGTACGCATATATGCAAGCTACAGGTTTAGTAGACGATCATATGGTATACTGCTGGCGTAAACAAAAATAAGAGCATATAAAAAAGCAAAATAGGCACCATCACATGAAATCACTAATTACCGCCGAAGAAAATAAAAACATTAGCACAAAGCTTATTGAGCAAAAACCTCGCGCTCTTAAAGAAAATGAAGTTTTAATTTATAACGATGCCCGCATTAAAAAAGGTGACTTTGTGCTGATAACTGGCGGTGGTCTTGCCGAAAGTGCCGAACTGCAAACTACAGTGATGCCACTTGTATTGCGCGGAGTAAGCCTTCTCGGCATCAGCTCAAACAATTGTCCGCGCCAAACTAACGACCGCATTGTGGTTGAAATATAAAATGGTAAAACCACTCCCCTTGATTTCGTCGAAGAGCTTTTTTGCTTTTTTAATGTCTTTGCTTTGGCCTATTTTAACCAATCAGAACATTTGCGGCCAATTTTTCGAAAGGTTTTTAAACCAAAATATTTATCCCAAACAGACTCATATTTCTGCGCAAGCTTTTCAATTTCATCGGCATAAACAGCGGCGTCAAAATCTGACTTTGCACGCTCGGCCAACCGACGCGCGTACCATTTAGACCAATACATAGCCACAGGTATACCGGCAAACTGCAAAATCGGAACAGTTATGTTTGTACCTGGCACTTGAAACCAATCTGTTGAAGCTAATGCGATAAGCGATACTACATTGATTGTCCATGGAATTAAATAAAGAACACTGTATTCAAAACTAGCTCGTCGCCAATCAATCTGTTTATTTATCAGTGGTATTTTAATTGCAATGTTACCAGCGTTTTCTCTAGTTGTTTCACGAAGACGACTAATTTGTGCCCAATAATCTTTTGCGTAATTATTCATAACGCCATTTGCAAGCAAACTTATATCTTTAGCCTGCCCCTCTGCCGTAAATATACTTATGGTAGATAGACGATCCCCTATAGAACCATCGGTTACCGCCATAACTAAACCCACAGCATATAAGCTGCTGACAAGCTGTGATTTCAGCACCCTGGTAAGGCGCGTCCCAGAGTTTACCGCCCAGTTACGGTAGGTTGAAAGAAATGATCCTATCCCTAGGGCAAACCCCATTGACCAGTATGTCGGAATCATAGAAAATTCTGTGCCTTGCATTTTATGTTTAACCCATGTGCTGCCAATGGTGAGTGCCCCTTGCATTAGCATACCGGTAACTACTGCCATGCTAACATCACTTAACGTAGGTCGTTTGTATTTTGAGATAAAATATTCTTTCCACCAACTCCATTGAGTAGGCTTTGGTTTAGAAAGATGCTCAACACTAGTCACATCGTCATTAATATAAACTACCGTCAAATTTCTACCGGTTTTACTTTGATTTTGGCCGCTCTCAATATGTATGCGGGCAATGTACTGCTTTAAATGCTTTGACTCGCGTGTAATTATTTTTTCATCTATTATTATATATGTTTCGTTATTTATTAAAAATCTTGGCACGCGATGATTGTCGATTATGCGATAAGACATATTGATACCAAATACAGAATCCTCAAGAATAAATTGGTTTTTATCGATAAGATCTTTAAGATAATTTTCACCACGCAAGCTTGCTATGCGCGCAGCTTCGCGCTCAAGTCGTTCTGCCGACTCGAATAATTTTTCTACAAGAGATTCGTTTTTATCACTCCACTCAGCAGTTTCTTGCGCAATAATTGAAGCAATCTCTTTAGTAGAATCTTTTGGCTTTTCAAGTTCTTGAGCTAGCACAGAATAGGGCACCAAGAGGCTAAAAATAACCCCAAATGAAACAATTTGACGCACACTCTGATTGAAACGCAGAACCATTTAATCCAGCCTTTGGCAGTAGTGTAGACAGCTATTTTAGCCTATCTGCGACATAGCTAAAAGTACCCTGAAATTATTACGTAAAATCTTGCTGACTTGGGTAAATTCCTTTATTTTGACGGCTAAGAGGTGACAAAAATGAGCTTAGTCGTTGAGATTCCTAAAGATGTTATTATCTGCCCTGATTTCTGTGACGGCGAATGGTTCACTCCCTCTGGTGCTGAATTTCAAGTTGTAAGCCCATACACCAATCAAAAAATAGGCTCAGGCCACGAAACAACGCTTGAAGACCTGCAGAAAATAATAGAAAACGCTAACCGTGCGCAACTTCGCTGGGGCAGTCTGCCAATTAAAGAGCGATCACAAGTTATGTTTCGTTTTCGTGAAATTTTACTTCGCGATAGTAGTAAAATTGCCAATCGAATTTCTAGTGAGTGCGGCAAAACATTAAGCGAAGCACATGCCGAGATAAATAAAGGTGTTGAGGTTATCGAATTTGCCTTATCTTTACAAAATCTTGATTGCGGTGGCAAAGTAGAGGTTTCTCGCGGTGTATCTTGTGAATACCGACGAGAACCACTCGGGGTTGTTGCCGCAATTACGCCATTTAATTTTCCGGCAATGGTGCCGCTATGGATGATCCCCATTGCTATTACTTTAGGTAACAGTATCGTCTGGAAGCCGTCAGATAAAACTCCATTAACCTCTTTATTATTAGCAGATGCGCTAAAAGAAGCCGGACTGCCTAAAGGGGTTTTTAATATTGTTCAAGGTGGCAAAAAAACTGTCGAAGCGCTTATTGATAATAAAGAAATTCGCGCAGTGGGTTTTGTGGGCTCAACCACTATCGCAAAAGAGATTTACCGCAGAGGATCGCATAATTTAAAACGGGTCCTCGCCCTTGGTGGCGCTAAAAATCACATAATACTTATGCCCGATGCAGATCTCACTTTGACAGGTAAAGGCATAGCCGATTCTTTTACCGGATGCGCAGGGCAGCGCTGCATGGCCGCCAGCGTTCTCTGCACTGTGGCCGCCTCAGAAGACGAAGAAAAAAAAATCG
>Ga0154799_1125_pt5 | contig 12770 bp, 8 predicted proteins | sample Rifle2008BG16ft_FD_105807 | JGI IMG/M metagenome (GOLD analysis project Ga0154799, IMG submission 105807) | Bdellovibrionales bacterium RBG_16_40_8 | reverse complement strand
TAATAAGGAACGTAAAAAGACTCGACTTTACCTTCTTCAGGTAAAAATCCTGCTACCATATTTATTTGGTCAACAATAACCTTCGGACATTTACGATACACAACCCTAGCGCCTAACGACATAGTACGCATCCACTTGATCCACTCTCTAATGCCACATGAATTAATTGCCGACACCCCCTCAAGATCAAGCACTAACTTATTTGCTCCTTCGAACAGACTAGCGCCAAAAGCTGCATCTTCATCAATGCTTCCCTGCAATTTTACAATAACCTCATCGCCATTTTGCTGTTTGGATGCACTAAACTTACTCATATATACTCCCTACTGTTCCTTGATTATAAAATGCAGATTCTTAGGCATTTCAAGTCGAGTTCGATTTCTGACTTTCAGTGGCAAAACGCAACAAATTATCGTTCTTTTTTCTGGCTCTACTATCGCGTAATAGCCTGTGGACTTATGAAATATCAAAAATGACCCAATGCCCGCCCCATGCTCTTCACTTATGTTCATAATAGCCGCCGGACCTTTTTCAATACACCCCTTAATACGTTTAAATAGTTTTATAAGATTAAGCGACCCATACGAATCTGCACATCCTATCACAACACGAGATGAATCGGTGCCTAAAAAAATCGTTGCGCTCTTATTTTGATGCATTCTAACATACGGGTTTTTACGCGAAGCCCCTGGTACGCTATTTTCAAGATTAACAAATGGCGCATTATATATTGCGTTTGTATACAGCTCGTCAGCAATAGATAAAAGATCCGATAAAGTAGACGCTGCCCCAGCCGTATGTTTCAATTTTTCTTCAATACCTGAGATTATGCCAGACTTTTGTTCAGCCCGATTAAAACTTTGCTTAAACAGAAGAAGGCTCTCTTCTGATTCTTTAGAAACAGCCGTTGGACTTAGGATACTAGAAATAGGCATTTCATAAAACTTGTCAGACTCACCCAACATCAAAGACGCAGTGTTGAGATCTTGTATGAAAAATGGATTTCCTGTTTGACATATATGACGGTAGGTTGTGTTTAATGCAATTGCCAAAACATCTCCTGGTGATGAGTTTTCGCACACGATTACTTTATCCCAATCCAAATTTGACCTGAGATCTTTACTAATCATGTTTTCATATATTTGGAGCTCATTTTTTTTTAATGCCACTATGACGCCTCGCCGTATTGGCACATTAAAATTGTTAAATCGTCGGGAAGCGCTTCTTCTTTTCTGTAATCTTTTATTTTATCGCAAATACCTGAAATTTTGGTTTCAGCAGAATTACCCTCGGTAACAGATTCACAAATTGCGCGAACAAATCCTCGCTCACCCCAAATCTCACCTTTAGGATTTCTTAAATCAATCACTCCATCAGTATATAGAATAAGCGAGTCTCCCTCAATAAGTTGAAATTCGGCTTCTATATATCTAGCAATATTTTTATCACCCAATCTTGGCCCAGAGGCATTTATTAGTGGAATAAGATCTTTTTTAGTTATTTTACTCTCTGACTTTCTGCGAACTATAAAAGGCGGCTCGTGACTTGCATTTGCATAAGTCATTTCACCTGTTCGCATATCAATACTAGCAACGAAAAATGTCATGAGCATTTGTCCTCGCGAGGTTTCATAAATAGCTTTATTTAAAACCTCAAGAACAACTCCCGGAGTTACAAATGGCATATCCTCAATAATAGTAGAGGCAGCCTTAGCAGCACTAGTCACCATCGCCGCTGGTGCACCGTGACCTGTGGCATCCCCGATCCATAAGAAAAGTCGATCACCTATTTTGACACAATTCCACCAATCCCCGCCACACTCAGTTGCAGGCTCAAAATGGCCTATAACATAAAACTTGCCAAATGACATTTTTTCTTCTGTTGGAATGAGCATAGATTGCACAGCCCTAATGGTCTCCATCTCCGCCGTAATGCGGGCCTTTTCTTCGGCCTCATTCATTAGTCGTGACACCTCATTAGCCATAAAATTAAACCCATTCGCAAGTTCACCTATTTCATCATTACTTTTACTTATAACACGAACGTCAAATTGACCCATTGCCATGCGTTTTGTCGCCTCACTAAGCTCGTTGATGGGCATAGATATGCGAAGTGATGCGACCAACCCGATAATTACCGTTGAAGATAAAAGAGCTATAAAAAAAAGAAGTGATTTAGTGATAAGAACGTTCACCGCGCCAAGCGCGTCTTTACGCTTAACCACCGATGCAATTTTACTACCGGCTACTCCGGTGCCAGAGAAGGAAATAATATTTTCTCCTCCACCATAATCGTCAAACGCACCGTCTGGCAGGGGACTAGACAAAATTCGCCTAATGGTTAGAGTATCAATGTGGCTATTTTTCGGGCCAATTTCTATATCTCCGCCGGCACTTAATAAATAATTCTCGTACGTCTTAGTTTTGGTTAAAGCCTCATACAATTCTGATGCTCGATATAAACCAATAACTACAAGTGGCGCATGGTTTTGTGAACTTTCAATACTAGCTGCCATTACTAGATGCACATCAGAGAACTTTGGCACCGCTACAGCAATTTCACTTTCTGCTACCTTGGTGCCCATCCGTTCAATTAATTCATAATCATTAATAAAATTATTACCTGCTTGAATAGTTTTTTTCAATTCAGCCAAGTGCTTATATCGCCCATTATCATCTTTTTTAATCACCACTAGCCCATCAAGACGATCGAATTTAGCAAACAACGCCTCTGCAATATCAGAAAATTTTTGCTGCCGATGATCGTACTCTTCGATGATTGGCTTTATTTTCTCGAGATACCCACGGGTTTCAATTCGAAATTGCATTGCCAGCGATCTGGCTACGGTAACTCCGGTATCTTTAACATAAGCAATTTTATCTTTTTCAAAAAGTCTAGTCGCTATTAGCATATATATGGTCAAGCATACAACGGGGATTACCGTAAGTAGCAAAAGTAGCTTATGCCTTAACAAAAAGTCGCGTTTCTTAATTTTCATTTTCAACCATAGTCATCGGCTAGAAATGATTAATTTATTCGCATGCGAACAAAAACTAGACTTCTAGCCGTGGTCTTGTGGCTGTTTTCTTTCGATAAGCCTATCGGATAACCCTATGAATTTAAAGAATTTTAAAAAAAGAGATCGCCGAACATTGTCTGCCGCATTCGCAGCCCTGATGTTATCTGCAGGCCTTTTGACATTCGATGGTTGGATATACAATTTTTTTGAAAAAAATGGTGCCGCAAACGCCGATAAAATTGGCAAGATTACTCTCTTAAAAAATGACGTTCGCTATCGACACGAAACAGATTTAACTTGGGCGCCCGCTTACAATAACAAGAAAAAAGATGTTTACCAAGGGGACAGCATTTTTACCGGGCGCGATTCTTCAGCCGTTATTGAAACTACAAGCGGTGAAAAGCTATCTATCACCCCTAACTCGCTAGTTATTATTAGTGAAAAACATGACTCAATTACACTCAAGATATTCTCAGGATCAGTAGAGGCAGTAGTAAGTAGCAATAAAAAACTTCTTATTTCTTCTAATGATCACGTTACAGAAATTAGCGGTAAGGGCGCCGCCGTTAAAATAGATGTTGGTATAGGCAAAAAAATCGTTTTGAATGTACTATCTAAAGAAGCTCACGTTGTTGCAAGAGATGGAGTAAAAGTACTACGTCGTGATGATTTAGCTGAAATTCTTGCTGATGGTAGCATAGACGATGATGTTAAGCCAAATATTGAGTTAATTGCACCGTCTACAGAGAAAAAATTTAAAATACGCGAAGACCAGCCAGTCGTTTTCAATTGGTCTTCTAATAAAAAACTTTTACGCACCAAAATAAAAATTGGTACTGACAGCGAATTTAAAAGTTTAGTGGTTGATTCACGAATCGATGATACTATTTTTTCTGCCTATAACCTCCCAAGAGATGTCACTCTATACTGGCAAATTATCGCAGAAGGTGGCGCTAGCGCTGTTCAAAAATTTTCTATGGTTGGCGACAAACCGCCAATTCCTGTTTCACCAAAACCCGGCCACCAGTTTTATTTTGATCCAACATCAGCGCCTGATGGCACTGGCAGCAGCGTTGACTTATCTTGGGAGCCTGGATCATTAGCCACAAAACATGAGGTTCAGATTGCTGACGATATGGGATTTCTTACCAATCGACAGGTTTTTAAAAGCAAATTTGCCGCTACATTATCGCTTGGATTTCTGCCAAGAGGCGAATACTACTGGCGCGTTCGCGCAATTGATTTTGAGGGGCAAAATTGGAGTTCACCATCAAATTTTAAAATTGGACCACTACCTACAAAATTTCTTGCTGCGCCAATTACACAGCTGGCTGAAAATAATTTTTTTATTACAACAAAAACTCATGGTAAAAGTTCTGAACAAATTAGTGATCTTAAGACAAGCGAAATCAAAAAATATATTGAAAAATACCCTAGGCTACGTTGGTCGTCGGTCGCCAAAGCCGAGCACTATATATTGCAAATAGCAAAGAGTCGTAAATTTAATTCACCTCTAGTAGAAAAAAAATTAAGCGACACCTTTTATGTTTTTAAATCTATAGAGCCAAGTCAATATTATTGGCGTGTAAAAGCTGTTAGTGAAGACTACAAAGATGGCTTTTTTACTCAAGCGCAAGAATTAAAAATTTCTCTTACCCCCCCACAAACTCTGTCGCAAACTCAAATAAACGACGAAGTTCAAGATATTTACCTGCTAAAATCGACACCGCCGCCGCTAACCTTAAAATGGAATGCTACTGTCTTTACAAAATTTTATGAGCTAGAATTTTCAGAATCTAGCAATTTTTCAAAACCCACGCAATTTATTACGAGCGACGATCGTAAGTTAGTCAAGATATCTCGCCCCGGGGTTTTTTATTGGCGAGTTCGCTCTTTAGACAAAAAACATGTGCCTATTTCGCAATTTTCAAATACGTACACACTTGAGTATCAAAGAGTTTATGTTGACCCATCAAAAAGCCAAAATCTTCTCGCAGTACAGCCAAAAGCTCTTGATTCGGTAATAATGGTCGGCAATAAAAATAATGAGCTGGCCTTTCGCTGGACAAAACCATATAAACATGCAAAATATTTTCTGCAAATATCATACGATGATAAATTTGACTCTGTGTTTTTTTCTGCTGAAACTAAACGCAACTACTTTCTATACACCGGCGATATAAATAAAAAAACTGTATACTGGCGAGTCAGAGCCGAGGGCGCAGATTTTGACTCGGGCTGGACAATAGCTAATAAATTTTTTGTCACTAAAATCAACGCACCATTTTCATTTGAGCAATCTGATTTAATTTTTGCAGCACGCTTGTCGGCAAAAGATCGTCAGCATGAATTGTTAGCCGCACAAAAACGTCGCGTCTTACAATTGCGATCCCCCGCAGCTATGCCAGAGTTGCAGTTAGAGGTGCCGCAATTTATCGATCCACCCAGCAACTACAGTTTAGAAACAAATATTCCTCCAGACATAAAACTTGATGAACTAAGAAAACAGCCTTTTGAAAAGTTTTTTTCGCAGTTACGCAATTATCCAATTATTCGCTGGCAAAAAGTTCCAGCGGCAGAGAGATACGTAATTGAAATCGCACGTGACCGCGAGTTCACGCAGACAGTTACAAAATCACCAACTTGGGAATCCTATTTTACCTGGGACACTATTCGCCCTGGCAGATTTTATTACCGCGTTCAAGCATTTAATGATCGCGACCCACATAGTTTTTTTAGCTCTAAGCAACAAATTGATGTTACGGTTAATCCTCCCTCAACGACTAATGCTGATACCTTTGTTGAGATTTTTGATGAACCGCAAGACATGTGGTCTCTACCAAATCCCTTCAAATTATCTTGGCGCCCTGTAGTTTTTGCGCGTGGCTATGAAGTTGAATTTTCTGAAAACAAAACATTTGACGTAGTTAAGGTTTTTAAAACAAAAGATCTTTCGTCAGATATTCGTGTATCACGCGCGGGCTTTTACTATTGGCGGGTTAGACCATTAAGTGAGCATAAAGTTGGCATCGGTCCCTTTTCAGATTACCGCTCAGTTGAAGTTATTCAGACTAGACGGCAACCCGCAAGCGTAACTACTTTAACAGGACTATTTCCTATTGACCGCACAATGTTATTTGTCGGCAGGGGATTAATGCGTCTACCATTTCAGTGGATTTCTCCTTCAGAAAAAAGCAATTACGAGCTAGAACTTTCGACGACAGCAGATTTTAATAGTGTGCTTGTTAGTCTGCCTTCTAAGAAAAATAAAACTGTGGTTACAAAAGATTTGCCAGTAGGTAAAATTTATTGGCGCGTACGCTCTGGGGCCACGCTCTCAGCTATCAATTCGTTTATTTTACGTCGCGAACGAGAGCCTTATGTTAAACAGGTTGACGCTTCAATTCAAAAATAAAGAGGGGCCCATCCGTGTTGCGAATGGACCCCACAAAAGCTGAAAGCGCGATAAGCCGGATTCTGTCGAGGGCTATCATTCCTCTGGGAGCGCAATTACTTGCGCCCTCAAGCAGTCTACCCGAGAGCACGTGCGGGTCGCACTTATCGCTCTCCTATTTGACCTTGCTCCACACAGAGTTTGGCTGTTTTCACTCTGGCGACTCCCTGAAAAACTCCCGTTCCCATTTTTCAGATCTATGCCCCAGACATTCTCTCTGTTCCACTGTTCCTCACCTTACGGCGGGGGGACGTTATCCCCTGTGTCACCCTGCGGAGTCCGGACTTTCCTCCAGGCCTTTAAAGCCCAGCGATAGCCTACGCCTTCTGCCACCGCAGTGTACCAGATTGAGACAAAAAAAGGTATAGCCAGACTCTCACAAGGCTAAAGTCTAGTAGGTTTTGACCCGATAGGCCATCATGTGTGAGGAGGGTCGTTGCGTGAACCGCAAGTCTTTTGTATTTGTTATATTGATTCTAAGCTGCCTATTTTTAATGTATCAAAATTTCGCCATGCCTTTTTAAGCAAATTATTTCGTTTATATGTCTAGCGCCAGGTTGGCGAGCTCATCAGCGCGCTTATTGTGCTCTCTTCTTACGTGCTCAAAGAGAATATTTTTAATTTTTTTACGAAGCTCGTCGCAATCTCGGTAAAGCTGTTTAATACTTTCTGACTTAACTTTGTACTCACCTTTCATTTGCTTGATCATAAGCTCACTATCGCTTCTAAGAATAAGTTCTGTTACGTGATTAGCTACCGCGAGTTCTAAGGCCTTTTTAACGGCACTGTATTCAGCATAATTGTTAGTCTGATTGCCTAAAGCCCTAGCATACTCATATACAATTTCACCCTGAGAATCTTTTATCACAACTCCAATCGATGCAGGGCCTGGGTTGCCACGGCTAGCCCCATCGGTGTAAGCCACCACGGTGTTTGGCCATTTTGCAGAATTACCAAATTCTAAACGAGGATGTACTGTCATAATCAGTTACTCTAATGTAAAGTCCTCAAAAAAGGAAATACTAATGGTCGGTCTTTCTAATATTTCTAAACACTATGGCTCGAAAATTCTTTTCGCAAACTCTAGTATACAAATAAATCCGTCAGAAAAGATTGGGCTCGTTGGGCCCAATGGAGCAGGCAAAACTACACTTTTTCGCATTATTGTCGGCGAAGAAGGCGTTGACGACGGCTATGTAAGTATACCCAGCAAACTAAGTATTAGTTACTTTTCGCAAAATATTGAAGACATGCGCGGCCAGTCGGCCTTGCAAGAAGTTATACACGCAAATAAAACTTTAAATAAATTACGCACGCAACTTGGGCAATTTGAAAAAAAACTAGAAAACTCTGCTGACTCTGATATTTCAGAAGACGAAATGACCTTACTACTTGAACAGTATGGTGAAGTGCAAACTGAGTACGAACGCCTTGGTGGTTATACTTTAGAGGCCAGAGCTCAAGAAATTCTCAGTGGTCTTGGCATTTTACCCGACGACGCCAAACGACCAACTGAAACATTTAGTGGCGGCTGGAAGATGCGCATCGCTCTTGCAAAAGTACTAATCATTGACCCAGCTCTTTTATTAATGGATGAACCTACCAACCACCTCGATATAGAATCAATATTGTGGCTTGAGTCTTGGCTTGCGAGCTTTAAGGGCGCTCTGGTCATGACAAGTCATGATCGCGATTTTATGAACAGGCTTGTAACAAAAATATGTGAAGTCGCAGACAAAACAATCACTACATATTCAGGTAACTATGATTTTTATGAGCGAGAAAAGGCCCTGCGCCGCGAGCAATTATTAGCGGCACAAAAAAGACAGCAAGACATGCTGGCCAAAGAAGAAGATTTTATTGCGCGTTTTGCTGCCCGCGCCTCGCATGCGGCTCAAGTACAGTCTCGCGTTAAAAAAATCGAAAAAATTGATCGCATTGAAATACCGCCTGAAGAAGCGACTATGAGCTTTCAGTGGCCCGAGCCTGTTCGTGGCGGCGATGAGGTGGTTAAATTCACCAACTTAAAAAAAGTTTGGCCTATCGACGGCGGTAAAGAAAAATTGGTTTTTGAAAAGGCCTCGGCCTTAGTGAAGCGGCTTGATCGAGTTGCTGTGGTGGGGATTAATGGCGCCGGTAAATCTACTTTGCTAAAAATTGTAACCGGGCAAACCACGCCATCAGACGGCAACATACAAATAGGCCCCTCTATATCTGTCGGGTATTTCAGTCAAAACTCTCTTGAGATTTTAAACCCTAAAAACACTGTGGTTGACGAAGTGCATGACCGCATACCCAACTCATCTATTTCTTATGTGCGTAATTTGTTGGGCGCACTTCGCTTTAGCGGCGATGAAGTTGAAAAAAGAATTGGCATACTCTCGGGCGGCGAAAAAAGTCGCGTAGTTCTTGCTACCATTCTCGCTCAGCCCATTAATTTTTTGGTGTTAGATGAGCCCACCAATCACCTTGATATTAAATCTCGCGAGGTTTTACTAGAGGCGATTAAGCGCTTTCCGGGTACGGTGATGATTGTCTCTCACGATCGCTATTTTTTGCGCGAAATTACCACTCGCGTTTTCGAACTTGATAAACACCACCTGCAAATTTACGAAGGTAATTACAATTACTATTTAGAAAAAAAAGTATCGTTTTGAGACGTGTCACTACAGCTTACCTACTCTGCTATGAATAAGTGCTCGAGTGCTAATAACTCGTTCTGCCAAATTTGTTACAACTTTTTCACTAAGCGGCAGCGCTCGCAATGTTGAAATAGTAGTTTTAAGACTAAGACCCACGGGTAGCAAAACAAGATTAAAGATAAGCATTTTCTCTGCTGAATGAAGCTCAGATAGTTCGCGCAAATAGCCGTCATCATTAACTGCTAAAAAAAGTTCACTGTAAATCGTCGTATACTCATCTAATGACGATAAATAAAAACCAATATTTAGCGTTGTATTTACAATCGTAAAACATATAGGAGAAAAGGCACGTGATAGTGTACTTGCAGCAGATGCGGCTGTAATGGCAGAAGCGCTACGCAGCAGAAAAACTCCCTTTGCAAGTCTAGCCACCTTTGTTATCGGGATCCAGCATGCTAAATTGACCGCCAACACAAGTGCAAGGCTTTCAGCTCCTTCTTTTGTTTGCTTCCAACTATAGGCACTGTTTAAATCAGTTTGTACCTGAACCCAATCAACATCAGGAAAAAGAAGCATCTGCCTCGATGGCTGGCGCATCACATGTTCTATTATTGGGGCGTAACCCATAGCGAATAACTCTTCATTTCGACTAGCATTACCCATCTTTATTTTTTCCATACGCGCCGAATGTTTTTTTAAAGTCTCTGCGGCTTTTTCGCGAATTGTTTTAAACACTTTAAGAAGCTCTTGTTGAGAGGGTTCAGCTGATGACATAAGCACAACATACGGATCTTTTTTCGCTAAATTCATAAACTGTTCTTTAAGGCTTTCTCCAAGTTCCGCAAAATGTTCGCGATTACCTTTGATATCTACATCAAAGCGGCGCATGTCGCTTAGAAGTGGCTCGAAGTTTCTTTGGCTAATATGCGGATGGCCAAAGTAAAAATAATTTTCTACTGAGTTGTACCGTAAATCTAAATGATCGCATATATATCTTTTATCCATTTTAGCGCACGTCTCATAAAACAATTGGCGAATACTTTTAGTTAATATCGGTGCTTCAAAAGCAGTTTTAACCTCATCTTTTGTAATTGCCGGGAACGTCAAATTTTTTACCCCAATTTGTTCTGCAAGCGGGTGCTTTATTTTAAACGATTTAAAACCAATCGGCATCGGCGCATAGCAGTCGTCTACATCTTTACCAAATCTCTGTATTAAGTTTTGCACAGTATATGGTCCGGTATAAGGGGTACAGGCTGTAACCTCTACTTGCCGGCGAAATGCATTAAAAAACATATGTATATTACCAGCATCAAAAAAATTAAGAAGTATAAGAAGCTGCTTTAGAAATGGGTATTGATCGTGAATATTCTGCCGAATAACCTTTAAATCTTCTTCACAGCTAATGCCGCTATAAACACCACTTAAACATCCTTCAATCGCCTTTATTTTTGCAAAGTTAGCCATAAAAACAGATTCGAGGCGGTTATTGGCCTCAAGCAAAAATGCTTTTTCTACTGTTGCTTTATCAATACGATTGTCTGCATAGGATATGCTTTGCATATTTGGCCCCAGAGCCAAAAAAACACATAAATATATAGTACAAAAAAAGCGCATAACACACCTCTTAAGCGCGAAAGAGTTCAAATTTCATTCCAACTGCTAACCGCTCTAGGCTCTTTTTGGGCACAAAAAATAGGGCGGCACCTCAAGAAAATGCCGTATTTTGGTACTAGAGTGTCTAGATTTTCATCAGATTCTATATAAAACCTCTTAAAGCCCCACTTTTTCTCAACCACTTTTGGAATAGCGTTTGCACAAAGTAAGTTGGCTTTTCTTGCTGGCTATTCTTAACTCACTTTTAGGAGGTCAAATAAATGGCGCATAGTTTTCAAATACAAAATAAACATTCTCAATATCTATATATGATAGCTTTTTGTATTGCTCTATGCCCTTTGTTTTATTCTGAGCCAGCTTCAGCAGTGAGTTTTAACGGAGCAAAAAATGCAATTGGTCGTCTATGGAAACTTGGCGCTAAGGCCTCTACTGAAGAAATAGAACAAGGTCTTCGTATAGAAGGGCATGCTGTTGCCACACAAGAAGCTAAAATAATAACTGATCAAATTTATAAAAATTCAGTCGGCGTTTTTAGCGATTTTTCAATGCGCTTAACAGCTGGTGATATACCAGAAACAGTAGCACGATCTGCAGAGATCGAAAGCTTAGCGACTTACCTTAATGACGTAAGTCGCGAAGTTATAGTAATCGAAGGGCGGCAGGGCGTAGGCAAAACGCAAGTGGTGGCAGGCTTAGGCGCACGTATAACTAAAGGCAATGTGCCAAAGAATATTAAAGACTCTAAAATAATTGAAATTAACGTTGATAACTCAAATTTTGAAAACATCGGACAATTTGAAAGCTACCTTAAAATGCTTAAAGAAAAATATATTAATCAAAGCTTTATTTTTTATTTTTCGCGTTCACACAAGTTTGTACCAGACTCTAGCGTCACACGTGCTGATTTTGCCACATATGTCGAACGCATTCAATGGCACTTTGGCCGCGGCTCTAAATCACGTATTTTACTAGAGGGCGCCGAAGAAGAAATTGCCAAAGTAGCAGAAAAAAACTACCTAGTGAAAACAGCAACTCGCCTGAAAATAGCGCCCCTTGCTGAAGCCGACATAAAAATAGTTATTAAAAATCATGCGCTATTGCTTGAGAAGAATTTTAGTGGTGTTCGCATATCTGATGATATAATAAACAAAGCCGACGATTTAGCTAAACTTTACTATGCTAACGAGGGGCGCCCGGTTGGAACTATTCGCCTGCTAAATCTTGCTGTTAGTCGCAAACAAATGAGTTACTTTAGCGAAAATACGATTATTTCAGCTGAGCTTCATGCAGAGTTTGAACGGCTTACTCAAGAGCTTACTAGAGTTCAAGAAATAGTGCAAAAAGCCGCGGCAGATGGGGCAGTATTTGCACGCAAACGGGCGCGCGAAATTCCTGAGCAATTGAAAAAAATTAAAGACGCTATCGCAAGGGCTGACGAATCATTTGAAAAAATGAAGGCCCTTCGTAATGAATTTTCACAAATTAGTAATGCGACAAAAGGACGAAATCTTACTGCAGAAGAAACCAGGCGCCTAAACGAAATACGAAAAGAAGGCGAGAAAATGAACTTTGCTGACCTGGTGGCACAAGTACATGAAGAAAAAGGGATCAAAATTTCAGAAATGATGTTAAATAAAAACGTTCTTACAATAGATAACAAGATTGCGAGAATTAAAGAAACACTGTTCGGTCAAGATGAAGCTGTTGAGATCGTAGCACGTGCCTTTGAGCGCGCAAAATCTCTATTTAGAGGCAACCGAAAAAAACCACTTGATTCGATGATTTTCTTAGGGCCAACCGGCGTAGGCAAAACCCAACTAGCCTTAACGGCGTCTGAACTCGAGGGTCGACCACTTATTCGCGTAAACATGAGCGAATATATGGATTCAACCGCTGCTAATAAACTTATTGGCAGTAGCCCCGGTTATATTGGCTACGGAGAAGGCCATAACTTAGTTGATGATGTAATACGCAACCCAAATGCAGTTATTTTGTTTGATGAAATCGAAAAGGCCGATCCAAAAGTTTATGACCTATT